>BNJU01002857.1_pt1 | contig 103412 bp, 120 predicted proteins | sample 8539281 | NCBI WGS metagenome assembly BNJU01 (sample SAMD00202456, study PRJDB9452) | human saliva metagenome | isolation source: human saliva | place: Japan | reverse complement strand
CTGATATAAGAGATTGCGCGTTTGCCTGTGGCCCCATTCCACCTAATATACCCAACACATACCATTCCTGACTGTCCATTCCTATCCTCCCAACCTAAATTTCATTCGCTAACGGTACTAGGTAGTTTTAGCATTTTTAATAAAGAATACCACATCACCAAATTAAAAATGTGATAACTGTCCATATTTCCCTTCTCTCTCTATTATTTCTTTATAGCTTTCTACTGGCACATCTTCACAATAATTTTCTTGGTCATTCGTTAACATATCTCGAACACTTTTCGCACCAGAAGAGTAATATTTTCCTTGTTCGTAACCATCCTTTTGATTGGAAACTGGGAATCCACTTTCCCCATCAGACCACACTCTGGCATAGTAGCCTTTGTCATGTTTACGGAATGCAATCTTAGGTTCTCTTCTATTTATCAAAAATTTGCTGGTAAAATTTCTGCAACTTTTACCTCTTTATCCAATATAGGAACCCCAATCTAAAGATGAATGTGCCATTGATAATTTATCGACTTTCGCCAAAATTTGCTGAGGCAACCACTGATGCATGGCTCCACATATTGCATTTGTTTTATATTTCGCAAATCTTGGTGCTAAGATGCATCATATAGGTTTCGGTAATATTGATAATGGTTCGCCCACAACGATATTCAGGTTGTCAAATATATCTAACGCCTCATTTTCATCACCATACTATCTGCATCGTGCTCTAGTATGTGATCACTTAGGTTGGTATGCAAACATGTAAACTGCTCTGGAAATCTATGTTTCTGAAAATTTCAGAAATAAATTGTTGCACGACGAGAGTGATAGAAATTCTGTACTCTACGAAACTCAATTTTGAATTTGTATATCCGTAGGTTGATAACAGCAAATAATTCATCTGCTCTTCTCCACCAAACAACGCGCAAATCTTTACTCAAGCCAATTTAGCAAGGAAATAAAGTGGACACATGATGGATCTGAGTCTGGTTCATCCATATGATATTGTATGTGGTAAATATTTAACGCCTTCTGCGCTAAGATTTCAGATGTATTATTCGTTAACTAAGTCTGCAAACCTTTGTTTTTTTGATTCATTGTAGATTTTATCATCATCCAATGGATTTGTGTTTTCTGGGACGTAAACCGACATAGCTCGAATCTACAATTGATGACAAAGATCCAATTCGGGGGATCAGCAATTTTATGTTCTTCAATAGACTTTATGACAGTATTGTTTATTCTATCAATCAAGTTAGAAAGTGGCTCATTTGAAGGAATATACTTTTCTTCTTAAAATACTTAGTAATTTTCAATGTATTATTCTCTATATAATAAAAGTAGTGGCCTTCAGCAATTTAAAACACCTTTGAAGAAAGTTTGTCTTAATGCAGAGTATTGATATGTAAGATATGGTCTAAGTGCATCTTATTCAGTATTTTCTGAATGCAGGATTTTCTAATAATGATTTATTTCTGATGCATATAAGAATGTATGATTCATATGGATAATATGTGGTTTAATTCCAAATGGTTCTAGCACCAAAAGCGTTTCTTTTTCTTATCCCAAATAACGAATGCAAACACCTCGAAGATAATGTAGAACCTCCTTCCCAAACTCTTCATAACCATGCAATATTGTTTCTGTATCCGAGATGAGTTTAAAAATATGGCCCTCTTTCTGTTAACATTTGTCTTAATGCATCGATAATTATATATCTCTCCATTGGAAGTAATAATCAAATCGTTTGTTTCATTATATATAGGCTGATCCCCACCTTCTAAATCAATAATACTCAATCTTCTAGACTGCAGGGGCCGCATGTTCATCAACATACGTTTCAGCACTCACTTGGACCTCTGTGAAACAATTCTGTCCATCATTTTCTGTGGTGTAATCCTTTTGATTTCTACGCTTTCCTCATTAATATAACCTGTTATTCCACATATATGTAATATCTCCTGTGCCTATTTACGTCACGCAACTCAAGCTTATTTTCCTTTCTTGCATGAAACCACTTTCTAGAAGTGGTATGCTTTCACGATAGATATCATATGTTAGATATCTTTGCAAAGATAAATCTTTTGCATAAAGTGAGGTACTCGCCTGTATAATCTATTTCTAATCAAAGTCTTTCGCCTTTATTTTAGTCTTCTTCCCTTTCAACATATTTTAGTACTTTCTCGTTGTAGGAAATGAGACACCCATAAAAACTCCTTATCAAGAGCAGACCAACTCTTTCCTTTCTTTTTCCATAAATCAACTTCCACTGACTTCTGTACCGACAGATTAAGTTCCTGCAAATGTCGAAAAGAAACTGCTTTCGCCTAATCGAAAATTAATCTCGAAAACCTTATACGAGATTATCACGTGCATCATATTTTATGTCGAAATTTGCAAACCTGCATATTTATGTAATGCTTTCTAAATATGTTTTGAATCATTTGGTAGATCCTTTTATCGTAAAATGCTTTGTATTGCCACATAGTACTGCAATTGATGCAGGAACAACATCCTCCAAGATTGGTTTGGCCTAATGACATCATCCTTACATTTCCCTGTTCTTATCTGAGTACGAATTGACAAACTCATAATATCATCCGATCCAGGTATATAAATCTTGGCAAAATCAAGTCTTCTTTTATAATCGGATTCCACTCTATCTCTATACAAGATATCTTCAAGTTCCTGATTACTCACGAATAATGCCGCTTTTTCTGACCATCAGATTGAACATATTTGATATGCAATACTATCATCTGGTTTCTATACCACTACTGGAAGCTAGGGACGCTAAATCAGCATTTTTCTTTTGAAATAATATATGGTCTCAGACAAGGGAAGAGACATTTTCGCAGATTTTATAGAACTTCTGTTTTGAGATTCAACTCATGGAAATATTCCTTTTTAGTACAAAAGGAATTTCGATACTTCCTGAGTTCTTCTTGATGATGTTCAATTATTAGCAGAAGCATATTCACTCGCCAGATGCAAACAAAATGAGATTCACCATATTCTTTATTGTATTTACCGTCTAATCGATAACAAGGCGTGTACAAATCTATCTTCAGATTTCACGTCTTCTATCAGTTCAAATCTAATGATATTCGAGCGCTGTTGCGGGTAATATTCCTACACCCATACAAACACTAAATTTTTGATGGTTCTGATGAATAGAACGCGCTATTCCCATATGCGATTACTATCAGTCCCAAGAATAATTGGCAAAAATCCATAATATACCTTCCGTCCTATTTAGTTTTCGAGATTCAGCATTCTATTATATTATATCATATCCTGAGTTTTTACAGCGTTTTACTTTAGCCCTCAATTATTTTTGAAAGTCTCAAGTGAAAAGTTAGAATTCCACTTCTAAGGTGTGAAAGTTGGATTTAGTGATTAACTCAAGGTCCTCAGACAGGTTTTTGTTTACAATTGCTCACAGATTGACACCTGCCTAACTGAACGATAAAATCAGTATTAGGAAATATCGCCTCCACAAATTTCTATATTGCTAAATCTTTTGTGTGACATTACATTTATTTCAATTTTATAGGCAAAGCCAAATGTTTCTCGTAAATATCATAAAATAGGTGGTGAAACAATGATGTCACGTCATCCAATTCTGGAGCACTTTAACGCTTTGTAGCAAAATCATATTAATGGTGATTTATGTCAGCTGACCTACGTCAGGCAAACGTCTAAAAGTAAATGTCACTGGTATTCAAGACGGTTGCAGTTGCAGACAATAATGGAATTTCTATGTATGCAGCACTTATGTTAGTTTAGAAAAATTCCTTCTTACTTCACGTACTATATGCTATATCCCTCGCATGGGTCTGTCTCCTAGATTACAACATATTGTATCCTTTTATTCTGGAGGCCATATTACCAGCTAAAGAAAGAGTACAGTCGCACATCAATAGACCCGGTCATCGAGAGAAATCAAATTGATGACTTGAGAGAGTATCTATTATGAGGTCTAAACCTAGAGGATATACAAACTCGGTTTTGTGAGACAATCAGCCTAGATTCTCAATGATTTGCTTCTACCCGATACAGCATGGTCGACTATTTTCGAAGTTTTTCCTCAACGTGCACACGCAATAGCACTCAAGAAAGGAAATCGATATGATTTCAGAAGTGAAGAAACCAGCAACTTTGAGACACCCATCCATCATTTTAATAACGATGATACAACTGGAGAACGCGGCAATTTTCTTATTCGCGATAATGGGTATTTCTGTTAAACTATTAAATTCTCTTAGTAAAGAGAATGCAGAGCTAATATATGTTAAAATGAATCTCAGAGAAAACTAAACAAGTTCTCGAGAATGAGTTAAATATGATTGTTGCTGAAAAGAGCCGGGTATTTATTAAGCCATCTGATGATGTAGCCTCAATCGAGAAAACAAAAATAAGAAAAATTATTAGTTGAAATTAGTAAGTTATCTAATTTAAAAGGGAAATTTACCTATCAGGGCGCACAATACTTTGCTGGTAATAAATCATACTATGTTATGTGGTGCTAGTTCAAATGACTTTAGAGAGTGATTACCCAATTACTTTTATGCACGTGGAATATGATGCAAAGAGCTAGTAATCGTAAATGGCCTGCTATGACTTTGGTGTATCTCCGGCAATATCAGCGAAAATGATCCTGAGTATGGATTGGTATGATTTCAAGACGATCGAACTCAAGAATCGTTGAAAGAATTGAGACAGTTTGATTACACTACCAACCCATTTTACCATCTCAATATGCTATCACCCTTAGTGCATGCGCTTTATTCCGGCGTTTCAGCCAGCTTAAAGCCGAAATCAGTCGTGACTAAAATGCACCAACGAACAGTTGTGTGTGTCAAACGCTATTATAGAAATAAAGGATATCTTAGTCATCATGGCTGTGGTGACTAAGATATCTCTTTTAGACAAAGATTGAAGTATAGTTTAATTTTTATTCTAACAGCGCTCAAAATGAGCCCTAAATAAGAATGGTGGTATAATCCCATCTTTGACAGTTCTCAAATGTAAAATGCCATAAACCACGATGTATAAAGGGTTTCTGGCATTTTGTTTGCTGTCTCGGTGTAGTGGTGACTCTATCGTTTTCAGAGATAATCTTTCTCATTGTTCCTGTTGGAACGATTCCTCTGGTATCCGTACAGAATCCGAATTTCTTTATGTAGATGATCTGGCCATTCCTTTGTTCGCTTATATTCTGCATGTATCCTTGTCCGTTTACCTTCACAGTTTGTAGTCTCAATGCCAGGTAACTCAGCCCTGATGATGTATGGTTTGGACCCTAGCTCTCGAGGATGCGGGAAGATCAGTAGCGCCGGACAACATGCAAGAGCTATTGCACGGATGTCCTCTCTTTCCTGACATATATACTGGTCTTGCTTCAAAGTCTCGTCTTCATAATGCGGAATGATTCTTCTATCTGCCATCTTCCAGCCAGCTGACCTTTTCAGGATGTCTTCTATCTTATCGTTTACCAGGTCAGTACAGATGGCGCCAAAGAATCCCATCGATACATCGCTTCACCGTCGATCTTGTCGCGGTCCTAGTCGCATAGTGCTCTTCCTGGTCAGCGACTCCATCTGATGTAGCACTCAGACCCTTACAGAATCTGCGTGATCGTCGGGTTTCTTCTGTGCTTTTGGACAGAACCTCTCGTCTATCATGGACTCTGCACGTGCACTCTGTGAATCGCATTCTTTTGATAGATTGGCATATCTTGGTGTGAATAGGTGACTTCAATCGTCAATTGACCGGCTACTCTCTCTTGGTGCCGTATGAAAACCTCTTCTCTGTAGTAGATGTCTTCGACATGCTTGTCAGTGGTTCTCTTTATTCTCTCTCGATATCGACAGCCGCTCCATCCGCTCAGGCGTTTCCATCTTTGATCTCGACATCGCTTTCCTCGCGTCTCCTTGCGAGTTTAGCTTCTGAGTGATTGCGTGCATGATGAATGCTCGAAGCCACTACGATGTCGCTTGAACAGTCGGTTGTTCCTCTGATCCTAGTCCCCCATCCGTACATACGATGCGGATCTTTGCACCAAACCTGTATGATCTTTTTGCTCTAGAGGTCTCACGGATGGTTGTTCGTTGCTTGCGCAACCTTTTCGAAGAGGTCAGAACAGCAGAATGCCATCTCCATCCGCTTTGACAGTCCCACATCTGTATGATAGGGTTGGGACTTGGTACTCTTTGCTCTGCCATATTGCCCTGAAGAGCATCACTCTTCTTCGATCCTCGAAGCAGTAGTTCGTAACAGCACACATAGGACACCGTTGTTTCTCTTTAGGATACGATTACTGTTCTTGTATACGTCAGCCACAAAAATCTGTGGTCCATCTCGCCGGACGCGTCCACGTAATGCACGATACACGTCATGCACCATTCGCGCTGGCTGTTCCAGAAAGAAGATGCCAGTCTTATATGAGGCAGCTACCGGATCCAGGCATGCGTGCATAGACAAAGATCTGAACATATCGCATCGATGTCAAAATCAACGCCATGTGATCGATATGGTACGGAATATGTTCTTCATCTTTGGGTCGATAATAGATGGACTGTAGAATAGATATCCTGCAAGAAACGAACGCTGTTCATCCATACTATCTTCTTGTCAGGAGACAATGATACAGTACAGAGGAGAAGGAGAGTCGTTCATCTGTCTTCACCCTGTTTGCGCCCACTCCAGCACCCGCTCTCTAGAAAGGTTCATTTCCTTCATGAGCGAGTCTATGCGTCCAAGGCTTTGACGTTCTTGAACGTACCCATTCTCACGAACGGAATGACGGATATAGAGTCTTTCGTATTGTTCATCTTTTAGTACATGTAGGAACACAAGATCACCTCTTACCAATATTATAACGCAAACACACCACCACCATATAAAAATACAATTTTTGACAATAAAAAGATGGAATCAACCATCAATAAAGGGTTTATTCATTATCGTGTTAATTCAACTGTAAACTCCTTGAGAAATAGTCCAACGATGGATAGAATTTTAGAATATTGATATCATTCAATGGAACGTATAAGAATAATTTGATTTCATCTTATTTTCATAGGATATTTTGTTTGCTGTCTGATATGCGTTGGAAGTGGAATTTAATTTTTCATATGAAGATATTTTCATACACCCATGCTATACTTGTCATGTATATTTTGAAGAATATTGAGACGTACGAGGTGAATATATGTCTGCCAGATCAAAAACAACAAAAAAGAAAGGTAGCTGGTAAGGTCTTACTCATACTCCTAGCCGTTGTGGAGAATATCGCTATCGGTGTTTATATTTGGTGTTATCTATTTCCAAAACACTTCTTCTACCGCACAACAGTTGGAATACAGATGTCAGTTTCATGGATGTGACAAGTAGTTAGTACACTTACCAATGCCGACAAACACGTATAAAATTAAGATTACTGCTCCTGGAGAGTAAGGTTACGAAGTAAAGGTAAAAGATATCTCACTAAGCCTTGCAGAGTAATGCGAAAGCCTCTGTTGAAAAGAAATCAAATCACAAAATGTATTCACTTCGGCCATCTTCTTTGATTACATCCAGAGCACAAGAAATCTAGGAGAGAATATAGTGATCAAACTTCACAAACAGTTAGAAGACTTGTTGTCACTTCACAAAAGATCCAGTTAACGCAAATGATTACGATTAACGATGATAAACTTGCAGGTTATGAGGCTGAGCATGGTGCTGATACAGCAGTTGTATAAAAAGGAAATTGATACTGCGATCAATCACCAAAATTATCACTTAACGCTAAATACGCCAAACTTCCACTGCCCAGAAAATCACATCAAACTCTGAACAGATAACAAATGCGGTAAAGAAGATTGAAAGTTACTTAGAAAGTACCGTTTCCTATACCATACTGGCTCTCCAAAAAGTCATGGATAAAGCATCTGTACTAAAGTATTACGTATCCCTGATACATATGATGTGAACTGTCTGATGACACATTTACAAGCATACGTCGAAGAGCTAGCCTCAAAACTCGATACCTACGGAAAAAGTTCGTACATTTAGAACATAGGCTGAGCGATGATATTCAAACGGTGGTGTGTGACTGCGGTTGTATCCTAGATAAAGATTCTGAATTTACACAATTAAAGTCTGACCTTGAATCTGGAAAGATGGGTTGAAAGACAACCAATGTGTCGCAAACAGCACAAGGCACTTAGAGAATGATATTGGTGATACTTTACGTAGAACTTGATTACATACTAGAGTAATGTACTACGTACTACATGGCGAGCGTGTATTTGACATCCGATATCGTATCTGGAAATGTCAACATGGGTAGCGCTCTCCAGATGGAGTCTTCCACATCAAAATACCGTGTCACAAAACACAAGATTAAAAGGTCACGGATTACGATGGCTCAGGAATATGATTCCCCTGTCAATTACTTCGTGTATTCGCATACAACATTGTTTCCACGATGCCCTCATGGCAACCATGGTTCGGTGGTAAACTATACATATGCAGGATCACATGGCTGTATCAATTTTACCAAATGACTCCGCCGCATATATGAATGCGAATGTTCCAGATGATATTGTGGGTTGTAGTATGCTATCGCCACCCAGTAAATCTAAGAGCTCACCGCAAACTAACTCAAAACGCATATTCTTATCACGGATAGTATCAATGCCACTACACAGTGGCATTTTTATTTCTATATTAAAAAGTTCTCACTTTGTGAGAACCCCTTAATACTAGATTTAGTCCAGCTTCCCTAGCTTATCCCAGATAAGCGTAATCCGCTTCTCCACGATGGTCAGGAATATGATACTTTCTTTAAAATCTTACCAAAATAAGCATTAACCTCTTTGAGCCATTCATATTCAAATGATCTCCACGGTCCAAAAGTATCCGTTGTCCAATCGAGGGCGAGCATGTTATCTAATTTATTTAAATCATACATCGTAACATCATACTGATTGTAGCTAACTCCTGAATCGTATCGCGTCTTGCGTCACTCCAGTTCTTTGGAGATGGGACACTTACCACATAAGTTCAACGTTATTTTTCCTTACACAGCTTCTCGCAATCTTTTCAAAGTATTTTAGTGTTTCCGGATAGAGGGTCGCATCACGCTTGTTGGATCTTTCATATCTGATCAGAGCCACGATATGGACGCAGTTCACACGCATAATAGCCTTTACATTGATCCGCATATGCGTTTTCCTTGGTTGCACCGGGCAAATTAACACGTAAGATTGATTGTTCTATAGATATTGTATGATGCAGTACGGACTAACTGTTCTGCCCACATCAACACGGAATCATCCTGGTTATAAACCGCATTCTTGCGGAATAAAAGTATTGGCTTCTAACACCAACGTCAGTTTTGGTTTCTGATGTTTAATCACGTCTTCAGAACGGTATAGCCAGCTATTTAAAACGTTTGTGCACACCACCTAGATTATGGAAGCGATATTCTGTTCTTTCCAATACTGAAAAGCGAGAGAATGTATTACTGCCTCTACTGTCACCCGTAAAATAGGACATCCAGCGTATCTCTTTTTCTTGGCTCACTGCATTAATTTTCTGATTTACCAACTGAATGTCAGTATACATTTTCATATCCGCTGGTGTTACAAGATATGAAGCAACCATCAGGTAAACATTATCAAACCAATAGAAACGCAACCTGGCTCTAATGCTTTCTTCATACATACTCCTAACTGTTTAAAAATGAGATACAAACTTATTCAAGCTTGTAATCTTGTTGAAAACATCGCATAGTACCGCAGCAGCGCTTATTAGTTTGCTGGTACGATGTCGGATGCTGGAATCTGCAGATGTCATGAGTGATCATTCAAAGCACTGATGATCGACAAAATATCAAATGAGTCCAATACAGCATCGTCAATCAATGTTGTGCAGTGTTTCAAAACCCGCATCATCTTTAATATCGTTTAAAATCTCTAATAGTTCTTCCTATTGCTTTTTCTCGCTTTGACGCTAGAATCCAGCGTACATCATTTGATGATATCATGTCCGGTCCATACACCTTTCGAAGAAGAATATAATATAGAATATCACAAAGATACAGATACTCCATCGTATAACGAGTGAGTTTTGTTTCAAATACTTTTACGAGTCGGATAACCGATCTTTTAAGACATCCACAATCACCACAATCTGCAACGCACCTCCAACGGTGATGTAATCCCACGCATCCATGCAAGATATGGAATAGTTGACCAAGCATCCGCCCAATCAAACGTGAAAACGAGATTGAATCATCGTGATAATCTGTGCTCCAGAAGAAAGCCGCATACACCATCTCACCAAAACATACGATAATCATTAACTTTACAAAACGGAAGATACGATAGCCAAATCGTTTTGAGTTGATTATGGAACTATCTACAGAAGTTCTCAGTTGGTTTCCTCCACAACAATTCTGCGAGATATCAAAGATGAAGTAATAAATACATACAGAAATGCCAACAATTCCATTGTGGACCATGCCACAAACCATTTTGATATCCATACACAGAACCTAACGCAATCCCGCAAGGTCCAATATACTTTGCAGACGGTCTCTACTCAGATGCTACACCACTCGTCAGCTTCATCACTGGCTTTGAAAGGATACTGTGATAGAAGATATAGTCTCTAAAGAATGTACCTAACGTTATATGCCAACGGTGCCAGAAACTCCGAAGCACCCTTCGCAAAGGAAGATGCTGTGTAAAGTTCTCTGGTAATACGATACCGAAGATTTCTTGCACTGCCAATCGCAATACTCGATTGATCCTTGAAAAGGTCCATATACAGCTGAATCGCACGAGAAGATATGCGACAACTCAGTACAAAGCCACCATGACGAATCATGCGGGAGGCAAGAGATGGAAGACACGACAGGTGCCAAATGGTCGCACGCAACCTTCTTAAACATACCCCAAAGAATACGTTCAAATCCAATAATCATATTCTCTGTTCAATCGGCTTTTCCTTCTGTTAAGTTCTTCACCAATCTTGAGACGCATCGATAGACCTTCCACTAGCGTTGGAAGAATGTCGCAAACAATACACTTCTGTATAGACTGTACCGGTTCAATCTTCCTGCCATTGATATCCGCAAGATATGAAACAAGTTGTAATGTATAGTAACTTTCAATTGAAACCAAATCTTTATCGGTGTAAATGATTGCTGAACACCGCAAAGATACCTGTCGAAAAAAAAGTTTGTATACTTGAGAGCTAATAACACGAAGATTTAACAAGATTCCAGACTGTTAAATACAGCTCTTCTTTTTCTTAAATACTTTTTTATCTACACCTTCGGTGCCTTTTTTCATCTCACCTAACTTACCGATGAAGAAGGTAAAAGTGTTGTAACAACAATATATTACCAACCACTGTGACCAGACTCCCGAAGAAGACAAGATTTGCAAGTACAATACAATCCATCGATACTTCTGTTTTACAATCTGATATAACAACATCGTAATCGGCAGAAATATAAACAAATAACCTAAAGTTATACGATAAATTCATAAGTTAATATCTTTCCATTCCTAAGCAAAATAACATTCAATATTATAAAGCAGTTTTAAAAATTACACTATTTTCTACTGAAAATTATTATTTTTTTCAGATTTCACATGTTTCCCCTGTCATCACATATTTTGAACTATTTTCAAAAAAGACTATATTATAAGTAGCGTTAGTTAAACTAACCAGGAGGAAAGATAATGAATCAACAACAACTAGAAAGAATGCATTTAGATTTGGGATTTATTGCTGCCTGGACCAATCTGGTGGATTCATACCAAAAGCTTTTACTCGCATAGGCTGATTAGACCAAACAGCTATGCAATGACGAGGAGATGTTCGATCGTGTACATCAAATGCGCACACGTATCATCACAGACACATCCTTTCAACAAAGACGGTATCTTAGCCGCAATTCTATTCGAGAATACACGGACCGTATAGGATTGATGGGCAGCATACCGCTGACTATTTGCTGGCAAGTAGAGAGAAATCGTTCCAATCTTTAAAGATCGACAAAGCTTGGCTAAGAAGAAAAGAACAATACAAACTGATGAAGCCAATCCCAAATCTTGCGGAAACACTCCAAACACGCCGTTGAAGATCGTCATATCTTTGGAACGAAAGAGCGTCTCTGTTATCTACGACTACGATGAACAAGGTATTCGTAGATGTCATCGCCCAACAGTTTGATATTGCCTCTGCCAAGCATGCATGCTGCGCAGTCGCACCCGCTGAACCAGAAGTCGATATTCATACCCACAAAGCAAGAATCTGCAGTCCTGCGCAAGAAGTCATCACGAAACATCTAGCAACTCAGGTTCCGATGTAAAAGTGATGCTTAAGTTAACCATTCTCAACTGACTGACTCTATACGCTGGATCTCAATGAAGGATCCACATGTAGTACGTGTCGTTGCTCTATCAGGTGGATACTCAAGATGAAGCTTTGCCACCTACTACTACTCAACCACAGTGATTGCGATCCTTCTCATGCTTTGCACAAGATTCTACGCTATCAACAGACAGGCGAAGAATTTGTACGCAAATTGCAAAGCAGCTATCGCCAAAAATCCACGTCTTCCATCGCATAAATCATAATCACCGTCATCACTAAATACCCTGTGTACATGTTTACACAAGGTGTTTTTATATGTTAGATAAAATGCATTAACAAAATCACATTTATAATGACAAAATATGGAGTATAGTATATGCAGTTTGCTATACTCGTACATTTGATCTTAAAATTATCTATCCTCAACTCATTTTGTGAAAGTAGTTTAGAATTCAACGGAAGCGAAATGCACTACATGAAGATCTTATTAAAAAGAAGCAAATAAGTAATTTTAGATTCGCTACAGCTAAATTTGTTTTATTGGTCGAAAGTAAAGATATAAATATATCGAAGAATATCAAAAATAGTAATCTAATGGTTGGTTTTGAATAATAATTCTAATGAAGAAATTTATATTTCAATTTTGGCAAAACCCACTCAAAACAATAATACCTAGCAAAGTAATAATCTATTATCAATCACAAAAATATAAACTGTATGAAAGGTAGACTGAAAAATACCACACCATCTCAAAATTGTCAGATAAATCGATCGTAAATTTCAGTAGCTATTCAGTTAATTTTATGGATTACGATACCTTTTCTAAAATACTCCTTAATAGATAATAGTAAAATATACCAAATAATCGTGAAATACATCTCTAATGCTACCGATAACCTTTGTATATATATAACAAAACACACCTTATAAGTATTATGGCCAGATGGCGTCAGAAATAATAATCATGAAAATTAATGATGGCGGTATAGAGCATTTACGCACCCCAAATCTTTTGATGATCCATTTGACTGCAAATTGCATTTTGTCAAATAGTACTAGTTTGAAAGATAATTTCCGAGCTTTGTGTGGTATTACGCAAACAATATGAAAATATTCTCATGTGGTCATGATTATGCACCTTCAATCATACTGGAGTTTTGTTTTCCAGTACTCTTGCATGATAACTTAATTGATTTAACGACGGACCTACCTTTATCTGGTATGTGTATTTGCAGAAAATTGACTATACAATCATAACCCGCACACACACTCTCGTAAATCGTTTCTCTATACTGACTTGAAATTTATATTGATGCAGTTTTCACAAAATTTAAAGAATGGGAGCATGAACGCGAATACAGATTTTGTAAATCATTTCGGATAAAATACCGCATAAAGTGATGATGCAATCTCCAATTAACTCTAATATCACTAGGATTTATAAAGAAGGTGCTCTTCCAATGCAAATACTACCAACAAAATCTGATGAGTACACATTTACCTACAGCCTGATGCATATAAGAGATCCATCAACTTGCTAGATTAACGAATGAAGAAGATGATGAGCTGCTAGCACAGAATTAGTTTACCATAATTATATATCTAGTAGTTCTCTATATAACTGCCCTTATCCTTCCGCTTCCATCTTTTCATAATTGGAATAAAGTTCTGCAAGGAAGAACTATTGATATACAGTAACGTAAGCCACCCTTATCACGACGCCCATCATCAAAAACATGTCCTAAATGGCTATCCGCATATCGACTACGCACCTGCGCGAACCATGCCAAACTGTAAATCAACCTTCTCCAGTAATCACATCAGGAATAATTGGCTTCGAGAATGCTGGCCATCCACATCCTGACTGAAACTTATCCGTGGACAAGAATAATGGTTCTCCCGACAATATCCACATAGATACCCTTTCACAGTCAAATCATCATACTCATTTTGATAAGAGGATGTTCTGTCTTTGCATCTCTGTGTTACTTCATACTGTAACGCAGTTAACTCTCTTTCAACTCTTCTTTTGAAGGTTTGTTGTATTTCGTTTCTAATATATTTTTCTAATTTTTCTTTCGTTCATAGGATACCTATCACTTTCTAACTAATTTTTGTATAATGAAAAATACGAGTATGATATGGAACTGATTACAGAACTCATGGATCAAGCTACAAATCGAGCGTTCTCTAACACGTATCGCTCATGAGATTATCGAACGAGATAGTTCATCTCCAAATGTATGTTTAGTCGGCATCAAGCGTCGTGGTATTCCACTCGCACAAAAGCTAGCAGAAAATATCAAGAAATATACAAATGTTGAACTTCCTGTTGGCGAAGTAGATATCTCTTTATATCGCGATGATCTAACAGAACTAAGTGAAACCCCAAAAACAACCAACATCATTTTACCCGAGAATATTCAAGACTACGTGGTAATCCTTGTAGATGATGTTATTTACACTGGTAGAACAATTCGTGCAGCGATTGATGCGGTATTCTCACATGGTCGTCCAAAGGCAATACAACTTGCGGTACTGATTGACCGTGGTCATCGTGAATTACCAATACGACCAGACTTCGTAGGTAAGAATGTCCCAACCTCTCGTGATGAACTCATTGACGTTTCCATCGATGGTATCGATGACGAAACAGTTGTAAAACTCTATAAACTATAAAACATCGGACAACCGATGTTTTCTTTTCGTTATAATGCCGCAATCGCAGACTTGATCTTAGCGTGGTCTTCTTCCGTTCCCTGAACATCAACTTTAGCAATTAATACACCACCAAAGTCCTTTACAATCTTATCACCAGCCAAAGCGAATGTATCCGCATGACGAGCCATAGAACCAGTCGCCACAACACCCTTTAGGCCAGCCTTATTGTTTTCTAGGAAGCTTTCAACTACACCTGGAACTTCACCATAACCATCTGTATATGTGAAGAGCACATAGTCTCCATCAACCTTTTCACTACCATCAACGATTAACATCGCATCTGTATAGCCTAGCTTCTGTCTTACCAATTCATCTGTATTTCCCATTCTTGTCGCAAAAACGATTTTCATTTTATATTTCTCCTTTTGTTTGTTATCACTAACTGATGTCTATAACGTACCATCACTCATGAAACTTTGCAAAATATATGCTCATGCCTTCTGGAGAACGATAACTTGTTTTGTACAAATATGATATTGTTTTACAAATGCCTCTACATCCTTAAAATAGTTTGACAAATAATTTGTATAATCCGATTGATAATATGCACGTTGGCTAACCAGTTTAACATTTTGGATTTCCCATTGAGAAATAAACTGCTTTGATTGATGCACGATCAACCAAATAGGATTCATTACTTTCACGTAAGATAGACTGTTGACCCCATGTTACGTGTAATAAAATGTTGTATAAATCATCTACACTGCTTGGATTATATTTCCCTTCACAACAACTTCAGATAAAAAGATTGCATGTTCAGAAAGTTCTTTGATCCATTGTTTCACTTCTTCTATCTTTTCTGGAATCACTTCAACCCTAGCAAGCGCTTCATCTTCAGGTGCACACCAATCACGAATAATTAACTTTCCACTTTCATTCAAATGAGAAAGTACTACATTCATCGTGCTAGCTGCTTCATTACGAGAAAGATACGATAATAATTCATGAAATACGCTTGACATAAAGATAATATCAAACTTCATATCAGTACTCTTCAAAAACGCAAGGTCGATACAACGAATCCCTTTTCTTCCAGTAACATCTGTACTTGTCTTGAATTATCTAACGCATAATAATCCGCTTCAAAATAACGTACATATTCATAAACATCTTCACATGGGCCAGATCCGAAGTCCAATACACGCATTCCCTTTTGAACTTGTCCATCCAAAGCACTCAACTTATCACTCATCGTTGAACGCATGCGTGCATAGTATGATTGTTCATTATGCATGCTGATTTTCCTAACTCTAATTTATCTAAGACTGGACGAAGTACACGCATCATGGTCGGAATGATAATACCTGCCACTATCATCTCTAAGATACCATTACTTGTAATGACAGTAATAATCACAGTCGATACCGCTAAGCCTGTTACACTAGCGTAAACTTGCCCAAAGAATAACCAAATTAATCCCATGACCATTAGTGTATGCAATAATGTCATACCAATCGCAATCAATGATTCTACAACAAAGTTATTCTTCTTCGCTTTCTTAAATACGGTATATAACAAGCCAGAAAGATATCCTAATAAAATACGTGGCCCAAACGCAATGAGTAAACTCCAGAAATTCCCATGAATATCACCAACTGAATAGAATGGTGAAAAGCAGAAACTCGTTATCGTTGGCGCAAAGGTTGCCTTTAAAAAGCTAGTCATTCCAAAGACAAATCCTAAGATTGCGCCTTCTGTTGGTCCAAGCAAGATACCTGCAAAGATAACAGGTATATGCATTGTCGTAATGGAAATTGCACCTAAGTTAAGATAACCGATTGGTGTCATTGCCATAATGAGTTCAATCGCAATAAACATACTGAGAATCGTCATTTTTTGAATTCTTGTTTTATTACCCATTTGAATGCCTTTCTATATCTTATACTCCACCCATTTCCCTTGATGGAAACGAATTCGTAATAATGTAAATCTTGTCAACTGATCCGATAATACACCCAACCAAATACCTACTAAACCAAGTGAGAATACGGAAGTTAATACCCAAGTTAAAATTGGTCGGATAATAGCGACACTAATAAGTGCCACAACCAATGTATATTTTACATCACCTGCACCTCTTAAGCATCCACCATAAATAATTTGTGATATCTGAAATAGTACGATAACTGCCACAAAGCGAGCAATCATAACACCCATTTCAATTACGGATTCATCCGCAAAGAAGAACTGATTTAGTGTTCTTCCACCTACGAATAAAGACCATCGCAAATATAACCGATATCACTACACCGATTAACTGGCATGCATGCCCATAGGTCTTTGCTAAGTCTGGTTTCTGTTGTCCCAAGACTCTTTCCAATTAACGATACTGCCGCTACTTGCATACCATCCCCAAACGCAAATCCAAGCGATAAGATATTCATTCCAACCTGATAGGCCGCAAACTGATCGGTACCTAGCTTTGCCGCAAGTACAGCAGTCGTCATAAAACCCACACGCATGGCCCAGTTTTCAAAACAGAATATTCGCACCCAACTTTTGAATCGCATTATATGCGCCAAAATCTGGTTTAATCTTCTCTTCAAGAATATAGGGAATCGATACATAACTATCTTTTTATAATAACGATTGTATACTCATACCACATGCAAATACAGTACCTAGTACCGTCGCAAACGCCGCACCAAATAATCCCCATTTCGGAAAGCCAAAGTTACCACCAATCAATAGATAGTTAAAGATGATATTCACGATGGATGATGTAACATTTGTGACCATCGCAATCTTTGTGTTACCGGCACCACGTTGTGCAGCGTTAATCACTAGTGATAATACATTGAATATCATTCCAATCTGTATCACCCTAAAAATAAATCACTGCACCCTCATGCGTATCAGCATTAGAACCACATAACGCAATGAGCGGATCCGCAAAAATCACTGTTACAACAGTTAACGCAATACATAACAATATAACAACCATCAATGAAGTCACTAATACCTGATTTGCGTTTCGTCGATTATTCTGTCCAAGTCTTCGTGCAACTAAGGCAGATACTGCGACGTTAATCGCAAAGAAGAAACTAAGACTGAGATACTTCGGTTGAAGAATCAACCCTGTAGCTGCTACTGCATATGTGCCCATAGAGGAAACCATAAGTGTATCGATAATACCCGCAAGAGACACAAAAACACTTTCCAGCACAGCTGGCCATGCCATACGTATCGCTTCTGTATACTGTTCTCTGGCGATATTCTTCAACATTTCTCATCCCCCCATTGACTTGAAACCTCACTCCAAATGAAGTGAGGTTTTGAATTATGCGTTTAATTTCTTTTCGATATCTTCAATATCGTTCTTTAACTTCTCTAAGAAAGCTTTCTTTTCTTCAACTTGACGTTGAATACTACGAATTCTCTCATAGTCACTTGTTTCATATTCCTGTTCTGAAGTCGATTGATTTCTTCTCTTACGACTGGAAGTTGTGACTTCTTGTAGTCGAAGGCTTCCTGAAGACGCTTTTGACTATCTTCACGCTTACCATTCCAGAATACTTCTTTTGCCTGTGTAAATGTTTCCCACAATGCGTCATTCTGTTCACTACCAGAATATCCAGCAGCACGCCATTCCTTATCAAGTGCCTTCATACGATCTGTCTTCTCACGACCATAATCCTTTTGCAGCAGCGATTGTCTTTCGCTTCTTCAATTAAGGCATTCTTGATACGGATACTTTCCTTCTGCTTTTTCATCACGCTCTGTAAAGAACGCTGTTCTTTCATCATAGAAAGCCCTGACGTGATGCGTTAAACGCATTCAAAGTTCATCATCCTTATCACGACCTGCACTACCGATTGCCTTCCATGCGTCCATGAGACCATTCATCTTTTCAGATGTCTCACGGAAGTTATCAGTCTTCTTTGCTAGTTCTTTTTGCCTGCTTGATTAAATCAAGTTTCTTCTCTTCATTTTCAGAATGTACTTGTGTTAGATTATCAAAATAGTTACGACGCTTATCATTGAATTGGTTACGATAGCCCTTAAACTGTTCCCATAAGGAATCATCTTCTACACCTGCATTACCAAGTGTTTCCCATTCATCCTGCAGGTTTCTAAATTCTGCCTGTGTTTCTTTCCAGTTTGTGGAATCTGCTAAACTAGCAGCCTTTTCAATTAACTTCTTCTTTTCTTCTGCATTTGCGCTTTGACGCTGGCTTCTAGCATTGAACTTTTCTAAAGTCTTACCAAACCAAATTGCATACTCTTCATCCTTTGGCGTATTCCAGTTCTCGATTGTTTCAAATTGCTTACGAATTTCTTCGAACTCTTCTACTGTAGAAATATTCTCTGCTTGACGGCATAATTCCTGCTTCTTACGAAGATCATTTTCCATATCTTCAAGTGCAGTATCATTATGAGAAGTACCGTATTCTACGCCACCTCCTAAATATGCAGGCTTTTGCCAAGAGAACATTCTATATTCTCCATTTGTTTCGATACCAAACCATCTACCATGGCCATCATTTTGATCCTCTTTTGGTAATACAAAATTACCATTTTCGTCCTTTGCACCGTATAGAACTTCCACTAACCTTACCATCAAAAAGTCTTATGTGCTTTAAAAGCTGACCTTTGCTAATTTCTCATCAAATCCTTCTAACGTTTTCCAATTCATTGTAATTCCTCCTGTTTGTCGTGTAATACGAAAAATCTCTATTAAATATTATACATGATAATTAAAAGTGTTTGATGTTCGCGTTTTTACATGTTCATAAACAATTTTTCGCGATATCCTCAACATTTTCTTTCTTACCATTGCGCATCCACACAGTATAGATGTTAAATAACGCACCCGAATAATAATACAAGTGATATCTACGCAACTCATCTTCACCCTGTTCAAATACGTAACTATCGATATAGTAATTTAATCCATCCTGCAAGATTGAAGATAAATTTGATTGGTCTAAACATTCAATAAAGCGTTCATAATTACAGAAATATAAAAATCCTGCAAGAATCATCTCATACGAACGTACTTTTAAATCCTTTGCACGTTGTACGCGAACGAATTCATCCACAATCATCTTCATATAATCACTGAATATCTCGCGCTTACTACTATAGTTTCGATAATACGTCATACGCGATACACCTGCCATACGGCAGATTTCCGTTACTGTAATATCATCGTATGCCTTGGTTTCCATCAAACGTATCAGTGCCTCACTAATACATTGACGATTAAATGCATTTTGTTGTTCCTGTTGCATAAATTCTCCTGATAGTTGTATTTTAACATATTTCGATATCTTCCTACTATGTCCAATCCCCATCAAGCATAAACAAAAAGAATATTGAAACCAATCGATTCCAATATTCTCTCGTTTATTTATAACCAAGAACCATGTTTCTTGATATAGAACTTCTTCACGATTTCAATCGTAGTACTATAGAGTGCCAAGATAATAATCAAATATATAAAGTATTCAAATGGCATTTCTGTAAATACAGTATTCTTTAGATTATCAAATAAATATGGAATTGAAATACCTACAAAGATACCAAACGCAGATGCTAGAGCTAGTCTAGAATCACACTTTGAATCAATGATAGGACGCTTTGATGTACGGATAAACTGTACAATCAAAATCTGAGAAATCAGACCTTCAATAAACCAACCAGTCTGGAAGTAATTCTGCATGGCTAGTGTATTGTATCCTAAGATAAACCACAATACCAAGAACGTCAGTACATCAAATACAGATGAGAAAACCACCCATGACATTCATGAATGACACAAGCGAAGCACTATTCCACTTATGTGGTATTTGTAAGAATTCATCATCGACGTTATCCCATGGAATCGCAATCTGTGTAAAGTCGTAAATCAAATTTTGAATCAAAATCTGTAATGGCAACATCGGTAAGAATGGTAAGAAGATTGACGCAATGAGTACCGAGAAAACATTACCAAAGTTACTGGATAATGCCATCTTCATATACTTCAAGATATTTCCATAAATACGTCTACCTTCATAAATACCATTGAGAATAACCGTCAAACTCTTCTCCAACAGGATAATATCTGCACTCGCTTTCGCAACGTCAGTACCATTATCCACGGAAATACCCAACATCCGCATCGTGTAGACTAGGCGCATCATTTACACCATCACCCATATAACCAACTACATGACCATTATTGCGTAACGCATCCACAACACGCTTCTTTTGCATTGGCGATAAGCGTGCAAAGATATCATTCTTCTCCACAACAGAAGATAATTCCGCATCACTCATATTCTCTAAATCAGACCCTGTAACTGCACTTTGATCGCCAACCTTCATACCAACAAGCTTGCATACATGTTCGACGACAACAGGCGCATCACCAGAGATAACCTTTACATGTACACCAGCATCATACAAACCACGAATTGCTTCTTTCGCATCTGGTTTTTGGTGGATCAAGGAAGGCAATGATTCCTAAGAATGTCATATTTGTTTCATCTTCCGCATGGAAGACTGTTGTATCACCTACATTTTTCTTCTTTGCGGCAACACCGATGACATGCATACCTTCTTTATTTAATTCTTCCGCAAGACCGTTGATTTTCGCAAGATCTTCTTCGTGAATATCCATGTATTCCTTCTTCACGCGAATACGACTGCAACACTCTAATACAGACTCCAAAGCACCCTTTGTAATAAGTACTTCATCCTGTGGCATCGGAAGAATTTCTTCAACATTTCCACTTAAGTGTTCACCACCAGGATTAGAAATCAAAACACTCATTCTACGACGTTCAAAGTCATATGGAATCTCATCAGACTTCACATAACCACCAGCGTATTTATGCGCATCATTCTCTTCGCCATAGGCTAAGATTGCACGGTCAATCAGATTCTTAACTCCCGTAGAGTAGTATGCATTCATCCATGCATAATTCAATACTAAATGTGAATCCTCACCATTTACATCAAGATACTTCTGCAATACAACATGATCCATCGTTAGTGTACCGGTCTTATCGGTACATAGAACATCAATGGCACCTAAATTCTGAATCGCAGACATATTCTTAACAATTGTCTTCTTCTTCGCTAGAATTTAGCACCCTTGGCAAGTGTTCCGTTAACAATCATCGGTAACATACCTGGTGTAATACCTACCGCAACAGAGATAGAGAAATAAGAACGCTTCTAACCAATTCTTCTTCACCAAACCATTAATCAATAACACGAAGATAACTACTACAACCATGTAAGTAATTAAGATTCTTGTAATCTTCGACAAACTCTTATCAAAAATCCGTCTCTTTTCTTCTTTGTATGAATTGTAGAAGAAATCTTACCTAGATAAGAACTTTTCCCGGTACGTACTACAACACCAACACCCTGTACCGGAATTCACAGTAGAACCACTCAAACAGATATTGTTTAACTCTGCCGCATTGACAGTTCTATCATCAACACCTTTATATTTTTCAACTGGAATGGATTCCCCTGTAAAGGCAGAAACAGAAACGAATAAGTCCTTACTTTCAAGAAGATATAAGTCACCACTGACAATATCTCCAGACCCAATCAATTGAATATCACCAGGAACCACTTCTTCCACCGGTACTTCTCTTACCTCAGTACCATCTTCTGTTGGAACTTGAATTCTAACCGTATCATGCTCCATCTCTTTTAACTTCTGCATATCACGGTAAGAACCATAGTCTTGGAAGAAACGAATTACTGCACTCATACATGCTAGTGCAAGAATAATTGTTCCAGATAAGATATCCGACTCCACAACAAAAGTCACAATCGCTAATACAAGTAAAACGATAATAAACGCATCCGCAAAACTATGTACAAGGAAATACGCCCAACTATGTTTCTGCATCGCAGATAAATCATTATAGCCGTACTTCTCTAATCTCTCTTCTCTTTCTTCATCGCTAATACCATTTCGTGTACAAGCTAATTCCTGTAGAAGACTAGATTCCTCTGTTTTTCGCAATCTGTTGAAACTCTTGTTCAACACCAGTCGACTTTAGGTGTAGGACCTAACTTCTTCTATTATTTAGAATCATATCTCCACCTCCTTTTTCATTTACACAACAATCTTAGTCACTTTTCACACTGTACGTCAATGAATCAATCCATCAAAAAAGCCACAACAAAGTTGTGATAAATAACAGCTATTTTAATGACTCTAAATACCGGTTGGCATCTAAACGAGAACGGAAGATATGAATGTCCTTTTCTCTTATATTTTGAAAGAAGATTTAAAACTTCCGGTCTATCTTCCTTCTCATAATTTTTGACAAATTCAATCAAATCTTCATCAACTTCATCTTCTACCCATGGCATATCAGTACGAACCTTACCAACGCGTCCATAAATGCCTTGTATACACACATCCACTGGATAATCCAAGAAGAATACAGTATCACATGCTTGCATACGCATTTCCATAGAAGAACCATAGTTACCATCAATGATCCATGTATCTTTTTGAATCAGTTCTTTAACACGTTTCAAGAATACCGTCTTTTCTACCGTTGTTTTATCCGTATTCCAATTTAACTGATCCAAGTGAAAAGTGGAATTCAGTACATGCATGCAGATGTCTTGCAAATGTACTTTTTACCACTACCGCAACATCCAATTACAATTACTTTCTTCATCTTACCTACTCATCTTTATCCTTATAATAACATAATAGGTCAATTGGACCATAAACCGCATGATTCAATCCCTTTATGTTCCTTCCTCATACACAAAAGCCTAGCTTTTCAATTAATTTTCAGAGAGGCTTTGTTGTAAGGGAAAACAGGATACACTAAACATCTGTACTAAATTATGCTCAAAGTAATAATCTATCACAGCCTGTACCGCTTCATATGTATATCCTTTTCTTCGATAGTTTGGATTCATCACAAAACCTAACTCATAAGAAGAAACTGCTCTATCGTCATCTTGAAGGTTAATCATGCCTACCATCTTTTGATTATCCTTCAAGATGATACTAAATCTTTGTTGCCGACATAGAATTTTCCATCAAAGCTAGATACTGTTGATCTTGCGACTTACTTGCATGATAACCACCATCATCTAAACTTGTTTGTTCATCTGACATGATTTCAAATAAATCATCTTTATCAGAGAATTCAAACTGGCGAAGAATTAAACGTTCCGTTTCAATCCTCTCCATATTATTTCCCTTTCGTACTTTCATAGCCAGTTTCAAAGCTGAAGACACCAGTATTAATCTTTAAAGTTTACGTTGAATTTACGTTGGCTAGAACCTTCTTTATTTTCTCTTTCCATCAGCGCTTTACCACGTGAAGTAATTTTAGCATTTGGAAGTTCTTCCTCCAGTTGACGTACATCAAAAGAAGAAACCATCGCATTTTCAATCAGATACTGATAACCATCTTGTAATTCTTTTTCACTAATGCCCCATTTAACCTGTTGAAAGATTACACCTTCTTTGAGCTGGTTAATCATATCCATCAGAAAACAAAGACGAAAAACGAGACACTGGTGCTTCTCACATTCATCAGAATCACCCATCTACCTCGTTCATCTTTTTCTGCTAATGGAATCACGCCATCCGCACATAACTTCGTCACTGTTTTTACAGAACATCCCCATTTTTGAGCAGCTTGTTTTTGTGTTCATACTAAACTCTCCTGTATATTCAAATTATAGCATTTCCCAGGAAAACAAAAGATACTCTCTCAGTATCTTAAGTAAGATATTATTTTAGCTTCAGGAAGAGCTACAAGATTCTTTGTAGTGCCTGTAGTTAGAATCTCATTGAAGTTATCCATTGAGTATTCAATCATATTTGCTAAAGCTTCATCTGTATTAGAGCCAATATGTGGTGTTACCAATACCTTTGGATACATCTGTACAAGTTCACGAACAGTAGGATCAGAAATCTCTGCAGCACTAGCTAACTTCTTGAAAGAAGAATGATGTTTCGATTAGCGAATACGTCTGTTCCATATCCATCTAACTTACCAGACTTAAGAGCAGCTAAGATTGCTTCGTTATCCTGTAATTCACCACGAGCAGTATTTAAGAAGATTGAACCATCCTTCATCTTGCTGAAGAATTCAGCGTTAGCCATCTTATCGTTTTTGACCAGGGAAGTAAGGGAACGTGCAAGCTAACGATATCAGACTGTGCAAGTAATTCATCCAGAGTTACATAGTCAAGTACTTCTCTGCATGCATCATTTTCATACACGTCATAGCCAATAACCTTAGCGCCTAAGCCCTTATACATCTTAGCTTCTGTGAAACCAATTCTACCTGTACCGATAATACCCTACTGTGCAGTTACAGAATTTCCTTGAGAAATATGTTGGTGAAACAACGAAGTCACCAGCAGCAGTTGCGCTAGTAGCAGCAGCCGTATGACGTAATAACATCATACCTAATGTTAAGGATAATTCAGCGATAGCGTTTGGAGAATATCCAGGAACACGTGCAACGATTAAACCCTAAATCTGCAGCAGCCTGTAAAATCAATATGGTTGAAACCCTACAGTACGTGTAAATACATACTTGATTCCATATCCCTTTAACTCTCTAAGTTCTGACGATCCGCAACACAGTTACCACGTAATAAGACTGCGTCAGCACCTTCACACTCAGTGATATTCTCATGAGTTGTTAAACCCTCAACAAGCTTTAAGTCATAGTTATACTTATTATACTTGTGGAAAAACTCTACTTCATTTGGACGAACACCATAACATACTACTTTAAATGACATAATTTTTATCCTTCTGTTTATTATTTATGAAAGCGGGATATTTATCCGCTTTTATTATAATACTATTCTTAATTAAAAGATTCCTAAATGTCCAATTAATCTCAACGATAACGATCCCAAATAGGAGCCATAATAACAGCTGCTAATGTCGCAATCAATGAGTGTTAGACGCAACGAGGGCACCTCTTTATCAAAAACGAATTGCATAAGAAGCCGCAACTGTTGCTGGAGGTGTAGCCATCATAATAACTGTTGTACCCTAAAGAAACAAGATTAACTGGTAAGATATGAGTTACTGTTAAGATTGCTAATACAACGATGTTGAATGCAGGGATAATCAATAACTTAATAAATGTATAGTACAATGCCTTCTTGTCTGTCATCGCATCCTTGAAGTTTACTGAACCAAGTGTAGAACCAATTGCTAACCAAGCAAGCGGAGAAGCTAAACCAGCCAAGTAAGTTAAAATCTGAGTAATCTGTCGGAGATGTAAGGTCTAAACGCATGAATGAAACTGACTTATTCACCATTTCACCTGACGTTGCATCCTTAACAGCTACAGTAACCTGTGGTAAATATGCTTGTGCTAATCACAAGAATAGTCCTAAGAATGTAGCGATAACGATTGGATTTAAGAACATAGACTTGATGTTCTTAGAAGTCATCTTAATCCACTCATCTTAATATATCCATAAGAATATAAGAAGATTCTGTAACCAATGTTGAAGATAGAAGCGTATAACGCACCTTCTGCACCATAGATTGCACTTACAATAGGAATTCCGAAGAATGTTGTAGAACCGAAAAATACTTAGTACACGTAAAAGCATCCTGTTCATCACCTTCAAACTTCGCATAGAGCGGAATCGTTAAGAAGATGAGTAAGATATAAATTACGATACCCCAGATTAATACATTTAAACCTTGTGTAAATGTTTCTGGTTTGATTGGCGCCATAAATGACTTAAAAGTGCCAATGCAGCAATTGATACTGAAAGTACAACCTGTGTTAATACTTTCGCTGTGCGATCATCGAATACCTTCTTGCGACGCATAACATAACCTAATAGGATATTAGCTACGCTAGAAATAATAGCTGAATTGATCTTTTTCATTTGATAATGTCTTTACAAAGATATCAAAGAAATTCATGTAATAGTCCCTTCTTTCAAATATATATTTCAATATTTACATGACTTAGTATAGCAAAACCTCGACGACTTCATTTCAATCCCTTATACAAAGTTGAATATCACACAATCTAATCGCCAATAATATGATTGTTTTCCATACATTGTAAACATGCATGCATAAAAATCCATCCTTTATTACTTAAAATGGTTTTCTAAAAAACTTTTTAATATAGATGCAATTAGCAAACCATAAATTACTATAGTACTCAGCAATCTTTACTTGAATCCTTATTTGTATCATATACTATAAATCTTCTTAAAAGCCTGTTTTAACTTTCCTCCCACTCTTTTAATTTGATTAACAAATTCTTATTAATTATCATGCATGTGGAATGCTCAAGCCAACTTTCTTTACACCAATATTTTCTCTAGGGCTTACACTAACAAATGCTGTCATGATTCAGTATCAATTCTTTGATATTTGGTGTAAATATCCGGATAAATATAATATCCCATTTCGCATCAAATCTGAACACTTATATAAGCTAGTACTTGCAGATAATCGCCATCGCAATATTTCTTATTGGTTTTATACTTTGCGTCCACTATGATTCTGTTGCAGAATTCTTTCCAATAAATCCGGATAAATCAATCCTGAACCATCAGAAAAAGTTTTTGCTGTCCACTTCACAACTTTATTCATAGGATAGAATTGTTCTCAATAGAGGTAATATATTCTTCCATAACCATGCCCCATCAAAATAGATTCCGTAGATTCTCCTATTTCCAAGTCAAACCTATGTTTTGATTTTGCAGAATCATAATGTGCAAAGCTTTTGTAGCTCCTACTGTATTCGTGGTAATACGAATGGCTTAGTTTATTCTTTTTATTTTCTTCTATGATTATTCTTCGTTCTGATGCAATACCCTGTATTGATTCACAATCAATTTCACTTCATCCTTGACGTTTTCCAAAGTGCATATCCGTACGATTTCCCTTTATATACTCGTCATTGTCGGATAAGTTCCATTGATAATTATCAAAGAATATTCTCTTTGGTTATACGATGCATTTTCCCAATAAAGGGTATTCAATCATGTATGCTTGCTATATCAATTACACCATTTTATATTTCTATCATTGTATTTCTTACAGATATAAGTTTTAAAGGACCTTTTTCATTGCACTCTTAAGATAATATGGAAATAAAAATAACAACAGGTGATAGACCATATCCATACTTGATTCATATCTGTACATAGATTTTACAAGTAGGATAATCTAAGACTTTTTCTAATAGATACTGAAAATAATCCTTTTCTCCTACACTAAACCTAGATTCAATAGCGATTCTTTCCGATTCCATTCAAGAAAGCCCATTACGTTTCCAGTACAGTACTTATCATTATAACTTTGAAGAATAAACTGTTCTCTAGTAATATCCTTTGCGTCATTCATACACTCAGGAAACACAAAAATCCCTTCACTTTTAAGATTCCCTAATGTCTTATCCGCAACACGCTTTACAATACTTGCAACCTTCAGAAAAACTTTCTTTCTTTTCATATTGATTATCTTTAATTTTGACTTGCTTCATCAGCATCACCTTCATCTAGTATTTCAGTATCCATATGCTTTGTGAAATCTCTTCATGATACCTTGTATTCATCATATAATCCATGTACATAATCAATCCTGTAATAAGGTTTTAGATAATCATTCCATAAGTCATCAAAGCTAATATTTTTAAGTTTAAGGAAATATGCTGCTCCAATCTGATAGTTTTCATTTAAATCATCAACTTTGAGAATCTCTTCATTTAATCTATCCATTCTTGCTAAAGCCTCTCTTCTTAGTTGCACATCTTCTAACAGATCAAGCATATTTTGAGTCGATTCAGCTTTCACTTCAATAAATCTAAATCTTCGTCTCATCGCAAAATCAAAACTATCAACAGACCTATCAATGTCATTCATTGTCCCAATGATAAAGACACTTTCAGGAATATAAAATTTCTCATTTGGATATGCATGCATGTTAGAATATTGTGTTGCTACTTGCCAGATTTCCCACGATACCCAGGATCGATAGAGAGAATAGCTCCCCAAGAATTTTAGAAATTTCACCACGATTAATTTTCATCAACAATAAAAATATATTTCTTTAACTCTTCTGGCGCCACATCAGTTTTTAGTTACATTTAGCGCTTTCGCTTTAATCGCCTTAAATAGCGCATAGTCATAGGAGTAATTCTGTGTTGCAAACTGTTTTACCAAAAAGCTAGTAATATCACTCACTTTTTCAAAATCCAATCCAGATTCAAGCATCCTACGTATCTCGTCAATATTTAAACTTAGTTTATCAACTGTTTCGTTCCCCGGAATCGCTATATAGATACGTTTGTCATCAATATTAGTGATAGTGAATTTGCTTCCCTTTAATTGTTTTAAATTCATCTTCCTCTAGTCTAATATTCGAAAAAGAAATTAGTCATGATTGTATTCGCTGATGCTTCTCGTTCCCTAATATCTTTTTGGTTTTATGTGAATTCTCAAAATTTTGTCTTGCTTTTTCAACAAATGATTTAAAAACTCCATCTCGCAGTTCGAATCCAATACTTCCATCCTCATTCATCTTTGGACGCAGACCTTCCACAAAATCAGAATAGTCATAACTCGGATGAAATTGAACAAACTCTATTTGTTGCTTTTGCTCATCTGTCAACTCAGTGTACTGTTCTGTATATCCATCACTTATAATATCTGCAGCTATTTGCTTTGCTAAGTATGATTTTCCAGTTCCTGGTGCACCTCTAAATACAATATTTTTAGATTCTAATAGTAATTTGGAATATGGATTTTTGTAGTTTCCAAAACCCTTTCCCACATCAATATCCAGACTCTCACTTAGCTCACTATTAATATTCGCATCTTTAGTTTTTCTTGTTTCGTCTGAATTTTGAATCCATGTGATTCAAAAATAGTTCTTGGCTTCCACTGCATTATACCCAGTTGTTACAATCTCTCCCCATTTTCAATATGATTTGCTACTGCTATTACATACTTTTGGTGGATATTTCTTATTATCGCTGCTAATGAGTTCATATTGTGTGCTCTTGTGCTTGTCAGGAATACCATGTTCATCAATAAATTTTAATGCAGATAATATACTATCTTTTCGAATCTTTGGAATAGCCATTATTTTCTCCCCTTGTTATATAACGTATCTGATTATTTATAGCTGTGTATCTTTATTTTGATTATATGTGTAGTCACAAACTCTTTCAACTAAGTATGGTATTCGCAATATACATTACGTATTTAAAAACCCATTCTTCGTATCAGAATGGGATAGTTTCACAAACTTATAGTACCTTGCCGCTTGGGACATATTCATCTTTCATGATTGTCTTCGATATCTTGTCATGGAAGAATCGATACTTCCCTTTATCCATCAATGCCATAATTAGCGAAAGGACACTACTAATTGCACTAACGATATAAATGATACGACTGATATCTTCTGCCATAAAGATGCCGAAGAAGATTCCACTTAGAATAACACCAAAGGCATCATAGAATAAACCCTCACATAAAACGGAGCCTACGAAGTAACGTAACGCAAAATCTTTTAATGTAGCTGGTTTATCATCTTCACGGACAACTTTAATCTGCATTACCTTCTGCATCATTGTTGAACCACCTGTAATCTTGGCAGGCACAAAGACGAAGTAGAAGCCGTGTGCAATAAGCACACTGAACAATAACACAAGAATCTGTGTTGGCTGTATTCCTTCAAAACCATTGAGAATCTGAATATTTCCATTATTCATCAATCCATATACAATCCCCGTCACAAATAGTGACAAACGATTTGTGATAATAAAATCGATGACAAACGCAAATCCTCTTCTTGCAAGAAAAGCATTTTGATTATTTTGTGTAGTTTCTGTTGTTTTCTTTCTTAGTTGCTTATTTTTACTCATGCTTATAATCCTTCCGCAAATAAGATCTCCTCTTCCGCGATGATCTTAAGTGTTTCAATACTCATTAATTGATCTTCCGCATGAACCAACAACAAATTCACACTGATGTTCTCACCATTTGCTTCTTGTGTAATCAGCTCCGCATGTGCTTGGTGTGCTTTATTGAAAAACTCCTCTGCCTCCTGCATACACTTCTTGGCTTCCTCCACATTTTTTCTCTTCGCATGACGATATGCATTCAAAAGAGAATTTCTTGCTTCTCCTACCGACGCAATAATTTTAAAGCAGATTAACTCTAAGCCTTCCATTTTACTTACCTCTCAATTCCTGTACGATACTTTTTACCTTTTCCAAACTGACACAATCATAGTCATCACTTTCGTGATAGGCATAACTTACATTTCCAACTGCTGTAGTAGGATCTTTACACCATTCCTTACAGCTACCATGGAATTGATGTAATCCTGTTTGTTCTTTTAACGCTCTAATATTATTCGCATTGATTCCACTACCCGCAAGTAGTTCAATCTGATCACCAAACTCACTCTGTAATTTTTCAAGCACTGATGCTCCCTGCATCGCAGTAGGTTGTAACCCGCTCGTTAAGATACGATCAACACCACAATCAATTAGTTGTTTGATCGCATGCATAGGGTCATCCACACAATCAAATGCACGATGGAACACTGCTTCCTTTTGATACTGATGAATTAACTCCACCATCTTTTTTGTTTCTGTCACATTGATTGTCGCATCAGAATTTAGAAAACCAAAAGAGATTCCATCTGCTCCATTCTCCAATAAGATTTTAGCATCTTCAAACATCGTCTCTATTTCGACATCATCATAACAAAATCCAGCTGCTCGAGGTCTATCCATGCAGACAACTTTGAGTGATGTCTTTTCTTTTACAAGTCTTAACATCGCAAGACTAGGTGTTAATCCGCCAAGATGTAAAGCACTATTTAATTCAACACGGTCTGCACCACCAAGTTGTGCATTGATACAATCCTGTACACTTCCAGCACACACTTCAAATAAATCTCTTTTCATTCCTGAATCGGTGCCATCCTTTCTTGCATGTATTGGTCCATCCACTCTTGACTAGCAGCTGTAATCACCGTCTTACCATCGATGCAATTTGCGAGATATACTTTCGCTTCTTCGTTTTCACGATATATCACAAACGAGAAGTTTTGAATATTCGTAGCACAACCGTAATTACCATCTTTATCAATCGCCACAACACTAAGGTCACCCGCAAAACCACGACTCTTTTTCAGTTTTGCGTCTAACTCATCTACCGTTCTTTGACAAGCTTCTTGTGGTCCCATTCCTTCTTTCATCTTACGAACGATTTCATAAGAGATACATCCCTTCATTAAATCTTCGCCAAGACCTGTTGCAGTAGCTCCACCAACTTCAGAGTCTGCATAGAAACCACCACCAACGATAGGAGAGTCTCCAATACGTCCAGCCTTTTTCATAAATAAACCACTCGTAGAAGTTCCTGCAACAATCTTTCCTGCACAATCCAGTGCAACTTCACCAACAGTATCATGACCATCATATGGTTTTAGCTCCTGCTCGCGTACTTCTTTGACACGTTTACGATAATGTTGCTTGGCTCTATCTGTTAACATTGTCTTTCTTTCAAAGCCTTTTTTGCTTGCATACTTTTCAGCACCCTCTGCGACAAGTACGCAATTGACAGTATCTTTTGATAACTCTTTGGCAATGGAAATCGGATTTGCAAAATCCTTAATACCAGCTACAGCACCCATCGCCATTGTATTTCCATCCATATATCCTGCATCAAGTTCAACAATCATCTCTTCATTTGGCAAACCACCATATCCAACAGATTTATAGTATGGAAAATCCTCTACACAGCGTATTGCATGTTCAACTGCTTCCCCACTGCTCTTACCTTCTTTTAATAAGTTACCTGCTTCCTGTACACCTTCAAGTGCCATTCGCCAAGTCGCAATTATCGCCCACATTCAAATATCCTCCTAGTCTATCGGTTTCCGATAGAAACCACCATAGAAATCATCCGTTCTATATACATTTATGATTGCACGAGGATCAACACTTAATATCAGATGTGCAATCTCCTTCACCTCTAATGTCGAAAACAACAGTATTCAACATGTAATTCTTTTTGATGAGAATATCCTCCATAGCTTTCCCAAACCGAAATACCATGACGATACTTCTTTGTATATGCAGCTACAATTTCTTCAGGCATCTTACTTTGTTATCTGTATCGTACTACGATCATATCTTCGATACAGACTTTTCAATAACTTTGGTCGATACAAACTGCATAATAATAGAATACCCTGCACGCTCCCATCCAGACACAAAAACCAAAAGATACATAACAAGATACAGTTATATACAAAGACATATGTCCAAATACTCTTACCTGTCTTATTCGAAACATATAATGCAATAAAGTCTGTACCACCTGTACTTGCATTACCTACTAACGCAGCCACAATTCCTAAGCCGTATACCGCACCACCAATAACGATGTTTAACATGATATCGTCAAACAAAATATCAAATTGAAATACAGTTAAGAATATTGACACATGCAAATTGCAATGATGATAGTATAGTAAACTTTGTTGAAATAGACTTACCACAGAGTATCGCTACTGGTAGATTCAGTAATACTATCATTAGTGCAACTGGTATTTGTATTTGATGTTGGCTACCTATCACATTGATTAATATTGCAAGACCCGTAAATCCACTCGACAACAATCCGGCAGGGTCTTAAAAAACTTTTAAAGGCATAAGTTTGCAACAAAGCCGAAAAAGATGACACAGAGAATACTGAATAATAAACGGATCGATTGTTTCTGCTTAAAAATCGATGAGTTTCTCTTTCATTCCATCCCTCTTTTTTTCTATTACTATTTTTAATCAATTCTCAGTTAGATTCCTATGTTTTGTTTTTCCTACTATTAGGAAAAATATTATTCTACGCTACGAAAGGTGATTATCATGAATAAACGACAAGAAAAAAATCCTTCACATTCTAGGTGAAGAAAAACAAATGGTTCACTGCAAATGAACTCGCTAAATTATTATCTGTATCTAATCGTACGATTCGTTCTGATATTGATACAATCAATAAAGTTTATTCTGAGAAGCTAATCACCTCAAATCTTCGAAGTGGATATGCACTCATCCCTGAAAAACTATAAACAATTTCAATCAAAACGGCAAAACTTATTGCAGAGTTCCCTCGAAAGAAATTTATATATTTTAAAGTCACTTCTCTTATCGCGTGATTCCATCTATATTCCTGATTTGTTAGAACAGTTATGTATTTCTGAATACACTCTCGATGCACATCTCAAAGAGATTCGTAAACAACTAGCAAATTATCAAAATCTCAAACTCAAGAAATCATCAAACCATCTCGTCCTATTAGGCTCTGAAAAATGAACTACGTAAATTATACAAACATCTTCTCATGGACGAGACCAAGCAAAATTTCTTAAATATCAACGAACTAGCAAATCTATATCAAAACTTTGATTTACTCAGATGTAAAAGCGAGTTGGAAAACTTACTGCAAGAACACAACTATGTAATTAACGCAAATGCATTACCATCCATTCTATTACACATCAGTATTTCCATCGATCGTATTCTCAGCGGAAAATACATTGAATCAACATACACAAGCTCCAAGATTCACGATGCCATCGAATATAAGATTGCCAAAGAATTCTACGAACGAATCGCAATCTTATACCAAGCACATGTTATTGAAAGTGAAGTTAATATCCTTGCATTATTACTGATGGGAAACAACCCTGCTCAAATCAGTGATACAGAAATCTCCAACTATATGCCAGATGGATTACTCTGCAGTGATATTGTCAATGAGTTGATTGCGTTTATATACGGTCATCATGGTATCGACTTCTCTAAAGATGATGATTTTAAACTTGGTCTAACACTCCATCTTCAATCATTAATTGAACGTAGTATCAGTCAAACCCACACAACCAACTTATACCTACAAGAAATTAAACGTAAGTTCCCACTGATATTTGAAGTGGGTGTAAGTACTGCAACCTTCCTTGCAAATAGGCTACACATCAACATCAATGAAGATGAAATCGGTTTTATTACTCTACATCTAGGACTCGCATACGAACGTATCTATCACTCTAAAAAACTTAGAGCGGTATGGATTTATCCGTTGGGTGAAAAAGCATTCTATACCCAACGCAAAAAGATTGAAACGATATTCTATGAGCACATCGAGATTGTCAAAGTGTATGCATACTTCCAGGAAGAACTCATCCTTGCGAATGAGCCAGACTTATTGATATGCTCAATTCCACTACGTCATAACCTGAAGATTCCAACTGTTGAAGTTTCATTACTGTGCGGCAAAAATGATGAAGCTAAACTTTTCGAAATGATTCACGAAATCGAAAGAACACGTACACAAAAAGAATTCTACACAAATCTAAAAGGATTGATTTCAAAACAGTTCTTCTATAATCATCAACTCTTCAATACACCACAAGAGATTCTAGAGTTCATGTCAAAAGAACTCCAAAAAGCCTCTATTGTGACAGATGTATTCTATCCATCTGTAATGCGACGTGAAGCACTATCGCCAACATCGTTTAATTTTAACTTTGCAACACCACACCCAATTGACTCCTCTTGTCTAAAATCCGCAATTTCAATCATGTTATTAGATAAGCCAGTTCTATGGGGCAAGTATGAGGTACAGCTTATTTTCTTACTAGCAATCGATAAACCTGATACCACAACACTGAAACCATTCTTCGATTGGGTTGCCTCTCTGACAGATGATTACGAAAAGTTATCACACTTAATTTCAAGTAACACATATGAGGAATTCATTAGTTATCTCATCTCATAAAATCAAAAAGAAGATGCAACAAGGATAATTCTCCTGAACATCTTCTTTTTCATTTCTCAAATGAAATTCTAAAATACTACAAAGTAAATCTAAATTTTTGCCAAGGTTTTAGACTATCCAGAATAAAGAGTTCTTCTTCACGGATATGTCCAACTACATTGGTTCTTCCACTATTCTTCATATCCTGTAACGCAACCTGCAGTTCACCAGCATATGTTCCATATTCACTACTATCAATCAATACATCACCACGATGAATCATATCTGGTGCATGGAATACATCAAAGTGATGACCTCTATATTTCACTCTACTTTGACTTGAACGAATCATGCATGGATTTAAATCACCTCGATTTAGATGGAGTTCTTCTAATACAATCTTCTTTTCTGTTTCAGGAATATTTGGTTCAAGTTCAACTTTGAAATTTACAACATCTAAAGAAACATGCTTTAATGCTTCTTTCTCTGCTGCACTTGGATAACAGTTTGCGATAACAATATCATCAATCATATCTAATGCGACTAGATGTTTTAATTGAATATCAATCGGCATATGACGATGCATCTCTAATGTACATAAACCATCTGTTGTAGGCCATGGTCCATACGCTTCTTTTTCCAAAGAGCCGATAAACGCAGCTGTTCTCAATCCATAGTGTCTAAACTTTTTCAGAACATTTCAAGAAGAAATCCAAATCTAATCCTGTATAATCGTGTGGATAAAAAAATTATGACATGCACACAACTGATAACGATTTGGTTGATAGTTCATGATTGTATCAATTGTATGTGTACTTGAACTCATGTTAATTTCTACTTTCAATCCATATGGATTGTATGTCATAAGCGCTTCTTCAAAGCCACTGAAACCTCCATCCATACGGATACCATCCGCATGAATATCATGGAAGAATTTTAAATCTGTATAACTAACACCCAATTCTTTAAATACCGATGGGTTCACATCCAAGATGATTTCATAACCAAGACTCTTTGCGTAATCATGAATCTTTGTAAACTCTTCTTTAATTTCATTTGCTGGCTTTTCTTACAGATAATAAGCAAGAAAAATATTCTCTTTGCACCGATATCATGCATTTCTTTTAGATATGCAAAGATTTCTTCAATACTACTTTTTTCTGGATAAATAGAAACTCCTAGTCTTCTCATAACTTTTCCTCCTCTAATGGATTTTCAGGTATTTGTTCTGTACACAATTTATATAGTGTCCATGCATAAATTTTCGCACATGCAACTAAATCATCAATATTGACCCATTCATTTGGTTGATGTGCAATTCCATTTTGCCCAGGGAAACTTGGTCCATACGGAATAATGGAATCACAAACATGGGCGTATGTTCCACCTGTTGTCGTCGTTGGTTTAACGCTAGTATCCGTCGCCTCTTCATATGCCTTCTGCATTGTCTTTACAAGCCACGAATCCTTATGGTGTAGCACTACTGGGGAATTCGATACTAACTTTACTTCTAAACCTACTGCTTTTGTTTGAATCTGTTGCATGATCTTATCCATATCACAAGTTGGATAACTAAGCGAGAAACGAATTCCCATCTTATTATTTGCATACAATAAAAGTTTATTGCGAATCTTCATTTCACCAAAATGTTCATCCTTTACGGCAATGCCCAATCTATCACCATTGATATTCGCATTCATAAAATACTCATTCGCAAATGTAATTACTTTCTGTTCATCACCCCATACCTCAATGACCGCTCTACCACGTTCACCATAAATGGCTGGAAATTTATTATCTGGCGTAAAACCAACAAGAGGTTTTTTCTCATGTTTCAAGAAGTAATGCATGTCTTCCATGCCAGTTTCTTCATTTGTTCCAAAGATGATATGTATCGCTGTCTTTGGCTGAATCCCTAAATCTTTCAATGCAAGCATGCCATACATTGCCGCAAAAAGTGGTCCTTTATCATCTAGTGCACCACGTCCCCAGATTCTTCCATCGTGGATTGCGGCAGAAAAAGGTGGATCAATCCAACCATCACCAACTTCAACAACATCCACATGTCCAATAATACCAATATATTCTTCACTATTTCCGAAACTACCATAACCCATATACCCATCTACATTTTTCGTTGGCAGTCCCTCTCGTTTACAAATTTCAAGTGCTTTTTCCAAAGCGTTTGCAGGTCCAATTCCAAAAAGGCATTCTATCTTGTGGCTCACCACGTCTTGAATCAATTTGTACCATCGTACAAATATCATCAATCATATCTTGTTTCCGTCTTTCAACCTGCGCAAATATCTCTTCCTTATTCACAATTGATCTCTTTTCTCTTAATCCTATATACATGCATGTATATAAATTTTTTTCTATTTTTTTAAAATAAGCCCGAACAGTTAGAGTTTGTCCGGGCTTGACTTATTCTAATAACAAATTGTTTCTTTTTAATGCTTCAAGATTTTTCCGGATGATTTACGGATGCATCAATGAACTTTTGCCATATTTTCAAATGACTCACTCAATCCTGTTCCACCCTTCTTAGGCATCTTTTAGGATCGTAATGTCATTCTTATATTGTGCAATCACTTCTTGATTTTCAATTGCCATCATACTTGCGACTTTCGCTGTTGTTTTTTCTGCAATTAATTTTGCACAACGAGCAGCCATCTCACTGTATTCAGGGAAGTTAAAGCATGGCCCACACAAGACAAAATCTGGTTCCAATTTCTTCACCATCGCAGTCATCTTCATAACCACTTCATCTTTATTCTGCTTATAGTAATCCATTCCACAATAAAGTGTTGCACTAATCTGACCGCCTATCTCTTTCAAATATGGTTCTAAAAGCATTGCAGTCCCAGCAATCTCTCGTGTTGCACTTTAGCGTGCAATCAGGGTTGCTCTTACCACCTGCTCCAGCTAAGCCGGAATCAAAAAAATCAATATTACTTTCATATTAGTCTAACTTCAAATCATCGAAGGACAATTCATCAAGTTCATCCTTCTTCTCTTCCTTTGCTAACTTCTCTTCTTCCTCTAAATACTTACTATCTTGCATCTTGAAGAATGGATAGTAGAGAGCCATGTCTGCAAGTAACATAAATAGCTGTAAGATTACAGCATTAATAGAACCAGTCGTCAGATAACCTGAAATAAAGATTGGCGTTGTCCATGATAACTGAACACCAGATGTAACTGGAATGAATCCTACTGCTGTTGCAAGCTGTCCAATAATTGTATTCATAACTGGCGCTAAGATAAATGGAATTACCATGATAACATTCAATACCATTGGGAAACCAAAGATAATTGGTTCATTGATACCGAAAATACCAGCAGGAAGAGCCATTCTTCCTAATGTCTTTAAACGCTTGGACTTTGCCATAAATGTCATCATCAATACAAGACCCAATGTAGATCCTCCACCACCGAAGTTGCAGAAGAAATCTGAGAATGCTGATGTAAATACATTTGTCATTGGTAAACCAGCCTTCGCCAATTCATAGTTCTCTAATGTTAATGCCTTATGGATTGGAGCGAAGATTGTATTTGTAACAGCAGGTCCATTGATACCAAAGAACCAGAACAATGTACTTAAGAACTGATAGATAACTTCAAATGCTTGAGACTTACCTAAGCCAACTAAAGGAGCTTGTAATACTTGATAAATAAATGTATGCACATTTCCAAATGGAGTATTAACAAAAATCATGTTGACAAAGAAGAATACAAGCATGGATAATCCTGCAGGAATTAACGCAGCAAATGAATCCATAACTGCTGGTGGAACACCATCAGGTAACTTAATAACAAGTTTCTTCTTAACTGCAAATGCAAAAATTTCTGTAGAAATAATGGCTACAATCATTGCCAAGAAGATACCCTTTGTACCTAAATGACCGAATGAGAAACCAGAGAACATCTTGCCATCTGCATTCATGAACGCAGCATGTTTCATTGGAGTAATCATCAAGAATGTAACAAGAGCAACAACCGCAGATTCAATCTTATCTACACCCTTTTCACGTGCATATGCATATGCAATACCCATAACAGATAGTAATGCATAGCAATCAAATGTAACTGCAGTTACTGCATCAAAATATTTCTCCCATCCTTCGCCAGCAAATGTCGCAATCATCTCTGACCAACCTTCGATTGGGAAGTTGGAGATTAATAGGAAAATAGATCCAACGATAACTACTGGTACTGCATACATAAAGCCATCGCGGATAGCCACTAATACCTTATTCTTAGATAAGGCATCAGCGATTGGGATAAGGAACTTTTCTAAAGCCTTAATCATAATAATTATTTACCTTCGCTTTCTGCTTTCTTCTTTTTAATTTCTAAAATGGCACGTTTGAGAACTCTCTCTCCGTCCATGTTACCGTACTCTTCAGTATCAATAACGAAAATTGGTTTTCCAAGATGGCCATAACGGTCTACAACCTTGTCATATAGATACTTAACCTGTGGACCTAAAAGAATAGCATCTGGATTTTGTTCCGTAATGATTTTTATCTAATAAATTATCAGAGAATGCTTTTACTTCAATATCTAAAGAATGTTGATCTGCAACCTTCTGCATTTTACTTGCCATCATAGAAGTAGACATCCCCGCATTACAGAACAGATAGATTTTATGCATAACTCTCCCTCCTTTCTATCGTTCTATCATTATGTTAATCGCAAATCCAACTCGTATTCCTTAATTTATCTGCCGCATGCTAGGAAACTTTACTTGCTTTCACTTGATCCAGCCATAATAAAAGGATAACTACATCAGAACGCCAATACTAGCACTCTATAGTCATCCTCTTTTACTATTCAAAACCCATTACTGATTTTTAGAGCAGATTTTATGAGAAAGAAAGATGGGGGTCAATATTCGCCACATCCTTCTTTACAACCCATTTTCGACACCCCATCTAATTTTGGAACGCCAAAACTTCCGACCTCTCATACCACCGTACGTACCGTTCGTTATTCAGCTTTCCATTGAGATAGATTTGCTACGTATCGTCAACTCGTGCAGTTTTATTTTCAACTTCTCCACCTACTTAATGTGCAACTTTTTTTCTACAAACTCCAAGAAAGTTATTTTACATTACCTCTACAAATAATTGCTACTCTCCAGAAAAATGATTATTCAGTAGATTTAGAATCATAATCGCACCTCAATTATTTTTAAGATTTTTTTGTTTCTTTTTGTTCTGTCTCTTTATTATAGTTTTCAATTATAGACTCATTCACTCTCAGTTGAGAATTATCTTCGGAAACATCGGGGTTGATCCTATTCATAGATATCACATCACGTGCCGGTTTTACCATTAATCTGTCCTTTCCAAACACAGCTCCAATTAGCATGCAAATCATTGAAATCATCATAGAAATCATCAGCATACCAAGGTATTTCTTTACATGAAGCGAATCGCTTGTCTTTGGTGTCGAAACATTCGGTTGAATTGAATCGTTTGGCTTTGGTGTCGGAACATTCGGTTGAATTGAATCGTTTGGCTTTGGTGTCGGAACTTCTGGCGAACAATTCTGAACGAACTTTCCTTTGATAATAACATCTTGGTCTGGCATTGAGAACGTCTGACCAGCTTGTACATAAACATCATCAGATGCCCATCCGCTGAAACTATATCCTTCTAACTTCGGATTCTCAGCAACTGTCACAACATCTTCATAAATATGTGTTTCCAGTGCTGGAACAAGTGCTTGGCTTTCCTCTGGGCCTTCAATAACATAGGTCACTTTATATTGAATAGGTTCCCAGACTGCTGTTAATGTAATATCCTTTTTCACAATTCCTGTTTTGAAAGTATCGTTTTCTTTATATACGTTACCATCTTCATCTTTCCAGCCCACCAATCGATAACCCGTCTTCTTCATTGTACCCGCACCTAGCACGGTTACTCGATCTGTATTGGAATCATCAATACTTGGGTAGTATGGTGTTGCATCCACCGGTGCATCGCCAGTAACACCCGCCGTATCATTCTTATACAATACGTTTGCATAAACAGCTGCGTTAAATTTACCCTCAACGACATCACCAAGTGTATTCGCCGTTGAAACCTGAATATCCTTCACCAAACCTGTTTTGCTTTGGTGTTACCTTACCGCTTGCATCCGAATCAAGAATATCTTTCGAAACCAGAACATACGTTAATGCCGGTTTCAAATTATTCGGATTTTCGCTGCTTGCATTTTGGTTAAATACGGATGGTGATTCCGTTACATGGATCATTTGCATCGTCAAATTCAGCTCAGGAAGCTTAATAAGTCCTGCCGCAACATTTTGCGCATTTCCTGCTGCATCAAATCCATTAAAGGTTGCCGTCTTAACTGTTGTTCTATCAAAATCAGAATCTGCATCACTTACTGTCGGATCACCTGTCCCAGTTTGTTTTGTAGCTTTGACACCGACCGGTAATGTTCCTTGTACAGAATAACTTGTTGACTGTGTATTCGTACGTATTGAGAAATTTCCGTGTCCATCAATAATTCCTTCTTCTCCCGATGTTGATCCAATAACATTTCCATTGGCATCTTCCAAATTCATCACAATATCGGTATTCTCTACTGCCGGCTCATCCGCATCAACGACTCCATCTTCGTTCTTGTCCCACCACAATTTACCTTTTAATGTATATGGCTTCCAAATATATTGGGCTGAAGATGTATTTGCTGAGAGCACTTCACTACCTGTCGTAAAAGTATATGTACCTGTGACATAACTGTTTAAGTCATCAGCCTTAGCCGGTGTATCTTCCACATTAACAGGAATATTCACATCAATATTTGCATCACTTCCCGGATTCGGTTGATGTACAATTTTAGCCTTAATATAGTGGTAGTCCTTCCAATCCGCAGATGAAATTGCACTTTCATCTACATAGTTTTGTCCATCTTTACTATACGTATATGTAACCGTATCCGTACTTCCTAATCCGGAGATGTGATTGCTCTTTGCTGGACCAGTTAAACGCATGGTAAAGTCACATGTCTTTGAAGTCTTTATTTCGTTACCTTCGCTATCAAAGGATGTCACATTAATTTGATTTCCCTTTTCAGGAAGTTTTACAACAACTTCACCTTCATTGAGAGACCCTGGAATATGCACTTGCTCACTTACCATTAAATTCTCTTTTTCGCGTGCCATGAATGTTACTGGCCCATTTCTATCGACAATATTATTCTTTCCTGGGTATAACTGCACACCGTTAAGAACATGCTGTAAAACTCTAACTGTGAATTTGCTCATGTCGCCGACTTCAAATAAAGTTGGTGTCGTCGTATCACCTGTCTTACGAATATCATCTACATCCGGAACAGCACCCTCAAACTCATATTTCTTATACGCCGCTGCTTCTGATCCATCATACTTTGTTAATAAACCGGAAACATCATAATATACCTTTCCGAACGGATGATGGTCTCCCAAAGTAGCACCATTCCAAACTTGTAAGTTGATCTTGCCTAGCTCATATGCCAAACTTCCTTGGAGTTTATCAAAATGACTCAAAGAACCTCCACTAGAAATCTTAAGATATCGTTTCCCATTCGCATGAACGACGGATATATCTTCAGCACTCAGATTATATCCATATGAATAATCATATTTTCTCTTCACTTCCGAAACAACGGAGGCAACATCAAACTCATCATCCTTCAATTCGACATACACTGCTTCCGGCACATCCATTGGAGCATTGCCTGTAGACGATCTCTCATCATTCAACAGATCTTTGCGTTCTGTTCGGAAACTTCCGTTAAATACTCCAGATTTTCCCATGAACATATGCGTTGTATCTTTGCTTGCTTCTGCCGTTGCAATACCACCCTGATAAGCAACAACAGTGCGATTATCGCTCTTAAAATCTGTGCTCTTTAACGTCCAACGTTCTCCTTGTGGCTTATATCTCAAAGCCATTCCGTCTCCAGATCCAGATCTGACTTTACTTTCAATTCCGTTCGGATCCGTATAGACTGTTCCGGAGCAAGGATCGTCACATTTGAAATATCCATCAAAATAGATCTGCCCACGATTTGTTTCCGGGCCATTCACCTTTACATCCTGATTGTGATATAAAGATTTATTTCTTGATGCATCACCCAATATACGAACCATTCTAAATTCGATTTGGTGATTATACAAGAAATCGATATCACTATCGTACTCCAAATGGAAAACTCCATCATACTTCAGCTGTAGAGATGTAAAATACTCGTTTTCATCTAATCCTAAAGTCTCTTTACTGATAACAGTATCGCTACCGCTTGGATCCATATTCGTAACTGTATACTCTTGATCATTCTTTGTTACACCGGTAGATTTGTTGTATGTTGAGTAAACAACTTTCCAACCTTTCATGCGCTTGCTTAAAGTAATCGCCTTAATATAACTGATTGGCTCTTCAATACCTACAATATTATTTGCACGTGCCTTTATTGTAATAACAGGATTTGTATATGTACTTCTGTAGTTTGTCTCATCGCCTTTAAAATAGATTGCACCGGCATTTGGCTCATTATACCAAAATTTTGCCTCATCCTTCTGTCCGAAGAAATATACATCTTTGGTCCCAGTATAGTCCTGTTCCATAAATTCGTTACATTTTTCTTCACCGACCTTCACATATAAATAATCGGTATCCGTATCTGTATCGTATGTATATGGTGCACTATCTTTTTTCGGATGTTCTACATGATATCCGATTTGAATTAACTCATCCTTAACAAGTGGTGTTCCATCGGCATGCGTTCTCGCTACCGCATAATTAAATGTTCCTGGCGTTTTTCCACCACCCGAAGAATTTGTAAGAGCACTCCATTCTATCTTTACTTCACTTACTCTGTCTCCGTCTTCCAAATATTTTGCAAATGAGAAATTCGTACCATCCGAACTATATCGTATATCATTTTCATCAATCGCTTTTGTCACAGTTGATCCGTCTGCTTTTACAACCGTTAAAATAATATTTTTCAATTTTGACCCTGATCCATATGAATCGCTACGCTTAAATGACGTAGGTCTTATTTCATAAGGGAAACGATATGTTTCCGTATATTCACCTTCAGACATAACCAAATCACCATTTGCATCATAATTTGATAAGTATCGATGATTATACACCTCTACAAATTTTTGCTCAGATTTGGAGTGACCAGGAATGACTTCCTCAATATTTGCGGAATCCTTTTTGAAATTAGGACGTGGTGTTACCTTAAATCGATCATCATAAACGCCCTTTAAAAACCTTCATCTTTGTACCGGTTACACTCTTAACAATTTCTTTTCCGCCTTCGCTTTCAAAAGTAATTTCCGTATCTGCAGCCTCACACAAAGTTCCACTTGGAAGGGATGCTCCCTCTTTGAATTTCCAAATTGCCCTAATCTTTTTCAACTGATCTCTATTATATGTCAGCCCTTGAAATCTTGAATCAGTTCCCTTTGAATCCGCTTCTAAATCGTACTCGAGATACATCATAGGTTCCTTGGCATCTACCTGTGGAGTCGTATTCACCTTTTTGAATGATCCACCGCCGATTACATTTCCGGTTTCAACATCAAGCGAGTCTGGCCAGCATAAATCTTCCAATCCCTTTGGACGATAAACCTTGACTTGTTTGATTCGCATCAACTTATTATCGTCTGTTCCCACAGAAGGAATATCTAATTGTGCAAGAGGATATAAATGATCTCGGAAATACCAAACTTTTTCCACAGAATTATTTATATCGTTACTTATTGTAACATTTGCCGTATCCGTATCAAAAATGGAAGTTGCATTAATTTTCTCAGAGTTTCCCGTCTTTGGGCTGACAACATAGTTCTTGTTTTCGCCCATTAAATTTCCGTTACTGTCAAGTAAGCGGAAATAAATAGTTTCCTTAGGAATACCATTTTTTTATGATATTATTCAAATTATCGGGTGACATGTAATTTATATCCGTATTCACCGCTAATGCAGTAGCAAGATTATCCAATGCACCTGCATCTCCCTTAAAGGTGATTGTAACCGAAGTTAAATCATTCGGATCATATTCCACACTTTTCACTTCCGTCTTATCCTTTAAATGGTCTAATCCTGCTTGATCAAACTTCATTCCTTTTGGAAGTGTTGCTGTCAACCTGAAATCGCCGCCGTGAAATGCCTCTTTTTGGAATAGTAATGTTAAATACACCGTTTGTCCCAGGATTAACTTGATAATGATATACACCCTCACTATCTTTTCCAAAGTCATTTAACATCTTACAATCAACCGTCAAAGGTACATTTGTGATGCTTGGCGGTATCGGAGCGCCCAGCACACCTAAATAGAATGGGCTAAACGAAGAAGCAGTAAATATGATTTGTCCCTCTTCATTCACTTTTTAAATCAACCTTTTCCATCTTACCGTCAGTATAATGAACCAACTGGTATTGTTCTCCTTCGGGTAACTTTTCTCCATCTTTTCTCGTTAATGTTATCTTTACCTGCTTATCTTCAGCCGGTTCAACTTCATTATTACCCCATTGATTTCGAAAAGATATATTCATTCCATAAATATTTTTTTAATTGAAATCTCTTCCTCTGTTTTTTTCCAGATTGTTTAATAAAAGGCTTCCTTTGCCAATTCCATTCTTTCGGTAGATAAGTCCGAACTTACCTGTAACGTTGTAGACAAAGGAAATGTATTTTCACTATATTCTGCTTTGATTGTGAATATGCCACTAATATCGCCTTCAAAACTTCCAGCCTCCATATATTGAGGAGTATTCTGTACAGCCTGAATGTCATCATTTCCTGATTTTTACCTTATCGGTATTTTTCTTCCTTAGTAGAAGGTTGGTTATCCGGAGCGCTTGTTTTTTCCGAAGATTCATTCACTTCATCCGAAGAACTTTTTCGCATCTAGAGAATCCTCTGTTGCTGTTTCATTTTTCTATAACGTTTGTTGTATCACTTTGTGCCTCACTTTGATTGGTAGATGCTTCATCTGTTTCAGCACCAATCGTTTTTAGATGTTGTGCTTATATCAGTGTCATTTGCCGTCTCTGCATAAGCTGCCAAAGTATATTGACTCACCATACTGAATATAACCAGTAAACTAGTTATAAATGTTTTGAAATTCCTTGTTGCTCGTTTTTGTGTTTTTCTTCATACTTTCTTTCCATACTTCTTTTTCTTTAAATACCCTTAAATAATTGCTTCCGTATTTCATTTTTGACCATGATTTATTCCACAAAATCCTTCATAACAGTCTAATTTTTCTTTAATATGCATTGTGCAAATTTTAATACCATTGCCAAAGCCAAACCAAATTAATATTTCCAAAATTGTCAATTTATTCATCATTTTTATAGTTTCCCATTTTATTTAACAGCAGCGTTTTGCTTTCTATTAATCCAAATTAATGTTTGAACCATCGGTAATAAGATGAATATGCCATATATTCCGGTCAAAATCATAAATGCTAAAATAACAGTATTTAGTGCAGAGGTTGCCAATCATAGTTAATATTCTTTGTAGGAATCACGTTTAGAATATCGTATCTTTTTTGTTTGGAAGATTTATTCCCTGCAGCCGAAGGCATAAGGTTAAACCCATTTTTGTCAGAAATCTCATTATTTCCCTCAATATTCTTATTGTTGTCAGATTCCACAAACTGATTCGTATCAATCAACTGGATTACACTTCCTTCTATATTATCTGATGGCATTTCCGTCTCTTCATTTGATACATTCAAATTGTCATTGTCCTTATCAAAATCAACCGACTGATTTGTATTTGAACCAGATTCTGAGGACTGATTTGCATTCGGTTCCGTTATTATATTCTCAGTACATATATTCAGGAAACCATCAACCATTAAAAAATCTGATTTTTTTCCTGATTAGCCATATCCACGATAGTATTAGAATCAATTTCTTCTGCCTTTACTACGAATCAAGGTGATAATAGCAACATTATCACTGAACCTATTAATACTATTTTATATTTACTCATAGATTCCCCTTTCTACAATTAATAGTTTTTAATAGTATATTTTTATTTTTTTGTTATAACACAAATTTTTCATAAACGACATCTATTGTGGGTAAACAACAGTCTAAGTATATAACTCAGGATCTCTACCGTTAAAAAACTCCTATGTTAGAATTCAGTCTTGCAAGTGATTGAAATTAAACATAGGAGGCGCCATATGGCTATAAATGATTTTATCATATCCACACTCAATGTTAGTGACGATATGATTTTTTCGATCGATACACATAAATCATCTGATAAATTACACATCTTAATAAAACTGAATGATACTCACCCTACCTGTCCCTGTTGTGGAGGTCATACAAAAATAAAGGATTATTCTTCATACAGTTATAACCACCTTGACGTTGCGGGGATCCCATCCATCATTGATTGGACAAGAAGACGCTATGTCTGTAAAGAATGTGGGAAGTCCTTCTCTGAGCCAAGTCCATTTGGCCCAGAGAACTTCCATCAGTCATACGCAGTACTCAATGCGATTGCCTTGGATCTGCACAATGTTCGTATGACATACAAGGATATTGCGCATAAATACCACGTATCCGACACAATCGTAAGAATGTATGCCGATAGTTTCATCCGTGCACCTAGATTAACACTTCCTGAGAACCTTGGTATCGATGAGATATCTTCTTCTATGGCAAAATACGGTGGTTCATACTTGTGTGTATTCGTGAGACAACAATCACAGGACATTAAACGAGATACTGCCAAATCGTTCGAAAAGTAACGCTGTCGAAACACTTTGAAATGATTCCACAATCGGAGAGAGACAAGGTAAAGTACGTGACAATCGATATGTGGGAACCTTATAGAGATGTGTGTAAAAAGTACCTAAGACATTGCGAAATAGCAGTAGACCCTTTCCATGTTATCAAACACCTTACGGAGTGCTTTACGCGCATACGCGTTGGAATCATGAAACAGTGTGTCTATGATAGTCCTAGTTACTATCTGTTGAAGACCTGGCATAAGTTATTAGAAACTGATTCATTCGACCTCGATAACGAGCCAAGATATAATTCAAAATTTCGCCAGAAGATGAATTACAGGGACCTTTACAACATGTTGTTGGAGATAAGTCCTGATTTAAAGCTTGCGTATGAATTAAAGGAGCTATATAGAGACTTCAATAAACGCTGCTCTTTTGAAGAAGCTAGTGAACAACTTGATTATCTGATCGAGGTATCCAATAGATATGCAAACCTAGAACGTTTTCGTGCACGTGCACTATACTGCCTTAACGACAAACTATTCTATTGCTTGACAACATGTCTGTATTCCAGAAAACGAGAGCACAAAAAACGTGGTACATATACCAAACATCTCTCTGATACACTAATTAACGACTAATAAACTGATACTATCAATCACTTGCACATACAAAAGGATGACTACATCAGAATGCCACTACTAGTACTCTATAGTTATCCTATTTTACTGTTCAAAACCCATTACTGATTTTTAGATCAGAGTTTAATGAACCCCCTGACTGATTTTTACTTAAGCATTTAAAAAAACTCTTTACCTATTCGTAAAGAGTTTTTATTTTACTACTTTGAATATTTTTTACGCTTGAAGCAGCTATCACAACAAAGATTGCAGATAATAATGTTAGCAGTGCATATGATAACACATGACTATTATCACTTGTCTTTGGTGTTGGCGTTGGCGTAGGTGTTGGCGTAGGTGTTGGTGTTGGCGTTGGCGTTGGTGTTGGTGTAGGCTCAGGTTCTGGCGTCGGTACTTCATCCAAATACTTCAATGTAAATGTAATTTCATTGCTTGTTGGATTTGTTGAGTCAGCACCTGAAGGTAGCTGTACAGCATCCCACTTCAATGCGAATGCTACAACATTACCTGTTGCACCATCTGTAGCCTTCGCCATTAATAATCCCGTCATAGTACCTTCTACTGTGTAGTTTGTATTTGGACGAGCTGTACTATTAAAGTGTACACCATCAACCACAACTTCCATTGTATCTTCCATCCCAAGCACTGCATCCTTAAGATCTGCGAATGTAGTTACTGGAGCAGCCACCGTCAGTGTGACTGTAATAGTCTTTCCAGTTACTGTTTGTGAAATAATCTTATACTTACCATTGTCATGTAGTAAGGATACTGTTGGGTTTGTATCAAAATCCATTTCATTTGGAAGTGTTAATGAAGCTGTAAATGTTGCGCTGTAATCTGTTAAAGCAATTGTAGATGGATCTACATTCGCTCTATTAAATGCATTTTCAATTGCGCTCATCTTTGTTTTGACAGAAGAAACATCTAAGGAACCTGTAAATGCAAGATTAGCATCTCGTGTTGTTTCGTACACTGCATGATGTTGTGTTTCATTTCCAACAAGAATATCACCAGGAAGTGTCATCACTTCTTCATAACTTCTTTCCAGTGGCGCTGGATAGTTTACTGTTAAAGCAATTGCACTAGGATCGTTTACACTTGCACCTGCGGCCATCTGCTTACCAACCCACTTCAAGTCAAAGTTGATTGTACTTCCTGTAACATTATGCGTAGCTGTCGCTGTTAAGTTACCATCTACTGTTCCGATAACTTCATAGTTTGTTCCACCTACAGATCTATCATCGAAATTAGCGGCAGGAACCTTGATCTTCATATCATCTGCCACTGCATTTACTGCATTCTTTAAATCTGTAAAGTTTGTAATATTTGCTGCGTTAACAAGTTCAAATGTTACCGTAGCACTCTGCATATTACCTGTCACATTACTTATAACAAATGAACCATTTGCACCTTCTAAAGTTGTATTTGCTAATGAAGGTATATCCGTAAAGCTTAAGCCGGTTGGCAATGTAATTGTTGCTGTGAAAGATGTATTTAAGTTTGCTAAGCTGATTTGATTTGCAGCTGCTGCGTAGCTTGCTTCAATAGCAGCCATCTGATCTTTAATTGTCTTTGCATGGAATAAACCAACAAAGTTAAGGGCATCTGTCTTTTGCTTTGTCACTGCATTATTTGCAGTATTATTATCAATTAATAAGTCCGCATCAACATCTACTGTTACATTTGAATTCGTAACAGTTGGCTGCTCAAATACATCACTAGTCGCAAAACTATTTGTTAATGAGATTGTAGCTGTATCAGCTTGGAATTCTGTAGGAATACGAAAAAAGCTACGACCTGTAATAAATCCAAAGCTACCAGTACTAGTAATCTTTAAGTTCTGATCAATTGCATTTGCTGCTACGTATCCATTTGCGTTAATACTATATGGAATTGTTAGAGTTACTTTTCTATTCTGTGTACCAGCAGCCACATCACTTTGATAAAGTGTATTGATACCAGCCCAGTTTTGTTGTGCTAGAGGTAAATCAAAAGTTACTACATTTCCTGAAACGGTATACGTAATTGTTGTTCCCGGGATAATTGCTGATGTACTAGCAGTTGTTGGAGTACCAAGTGTAACTCCCGCAGGGAATGTAACACTATATTTGATACTAGCTACCTTGCCTGCTGTTCCATCGATATTCCATGGATAAGCAGCACCATACGTTGTCATAAATGGAGCTAATTCTGACATCACCTTAGCGATTGGCACATCTGCTGTCCAAGTACCATTGTATGTACCATTATTGCTTCCTGTTGCTCCGCTTACGGAACCAGAGTTACTAATATATTGTGCAATTTGTAAAGTACTTGCCGCATTAACAACAGTCACATTTGGCATAAGAAAACCAAGTGTAACCATCAATGTTGTAAATAGTGTAATGATTTTAGTAAACATTTTGCTGAATCTTACATTTCTCCTCATACGTAAACCTCCATTTGTTCTTCCTATACTTAAGAACCCGAAATCAATTAATATATCAACATGAGAGTTTTAAGATAAATACGTTTTACTTCTCTGATGCAACTTTTTTTGCAACATCAACAATACTATTTCTTCCAATCTCTCTACACACAACAACTTCACGACTTGTTTCAACACCTTCTAAGCAGGTTTGAAGAGTCATTATATGATCATCGTAAGTAATTGGTTTAGCTCCAGTATCATAATACTGATATTTGTCGATTGCTGCAATATAAGATTCAAATTCATCCTTTGTATAATCGGTAAAGTTATAAGGAACATCCTTAACAGGATATGAAACTCCATCAATTTCATCTAATGGACATTCAAACACCTTTGAAACTTCATAATAGCGAACTTCTTTATCTGTCACTAAGGCTACATACTTGTTTTGTTCATAATTTTCCTGATGCTTAAACAATTCTAAAGGTGTAAACATAATCGAACGATCAGATGTAAGATATTCGTAAATATAGTGGCCATAAATAATAGTATTTTTATCATCTGCATTCAAATTATTCCACGAATCCATAAAAAATGAGATCCATAACTATCATAACTCATATCTTTCCAATTAGTTCTTAGATATGTATCATTAGTTTCACCCTGAACAACCGGTTGATGAATAATATCATTATTAAATGCTATAATTGCCTTTTGCATCCGAATTAGTTTGTTTTTGCCTTTTGAAGCTCATTGTACATAAGCAACACCTTCTTTGGGTCTATAGCATTTTCGTATTCCTTATATCCACTAACAACTTTTTGGCTGCTCAACTTCAGTAACATTATTTGATGGTTCCTGATGAACAATAAACTTTACTCTTTATAAGCTGAAGTACCGCAACAATAGCAAGTACTAAAACCGCAAAGATTATCCCTAATTTAAATGATTTCTTTTAAGCGACGCTTTTCCATAAATATTTCCTCCCTAATATGAGTAAAGGGACATTTTACAATGCCCTTTATTTATCTCTACTATAATTTGAGATTTTAAGAATTACTTTACTGATGTGCTTACAGCAGCTTTTCTACCGTCAGCAGTCTTTTCATTAACCTTAACTGCAGGCTTAACTTCAGGATTAACTTCAGGATTAACTTCAGGATTAACTTCTGGGTTTTCCTGAGCTGTCAACTTCTCCAATGCTGCAACAGCTGCATCGTGAGCTGCATCTGCCTTAGCAACATTTTCTTCAGCTCTCTTAACAGAATTTTTCAAGAAGTGTTAACATATCCTCAGCTTCTTTCTGAGCTGTCATTGCTTCCGCAAGAGCCGTAGCAGCAGCTTCCATTGCATCTTCATCTGTGCCCATAGCAGCAATGTCATACTCTCTCTGAGCTGCTTCAGTAGCCGCCTTCTTACCTTCTAAGTCATAAGTAATTTGACCTTCTGTCAAATTAGCAACAGCGTTGCTTAATTCAACCTCAACTCTTTCAAGAGTTTCAGCCGTTTCCTTTTCGACAGCCTGTGCCTGTTCAAGTGTTAATACTGGTTGTTCTTCAGCATATACCGGTGAAACTATCTCCACTAGTTAATACTGCGGCTAGAGCTAAGCTTTCCAGCCATCTTAAAAAGTTTATTCATATCTATCTCTCCTTTTTATATACTGATAATACTACATCTCCACTATTTGTCAATTAGTATCTCCTCAATTATTTTTGAAAGTTCCTCTTTTCACTATTTTTCTTAGTAAAAGTTCCTTTTTATGATAATGGTACAAGGGATATGTGCCAGTTAAGTGGAGAAAAGGAGGAATATTTTATGACTAGCTACATACAAACAACTTTCTTTTTGATGAACGACTCATCATTCAAAAATCTATTGTCTGATCCTAATATCACACTCAAGATGATTTCCTGTACTCTTAACAGAAGTCCCAAGGCTATTCGCTATGAGATAACACATCATCTTAGAATTGTCATCCGTGCCAATACTCCTAATAAGTGCGGTAGACAAAATCAATGTGATCGCACACTGTTATATACTCACTGTGTACAAGGTCGTTGTAAGTTCTGTAAACATGATAACTGCAATGATCTATGCCCTGATTTCATATCTACACCGATATGAAATCATACATCTCGTTTTCCCTATGTCTGCAATAATTGCCCAGATGTCAAAAATCTGCAAGTTACCTAAAGTATTCTATGTGGCAGACATTGCCCAAAAAACAGAGGGATGACAATGTCAGTAGTTGGAAGGAAAGTCCAAAGAAATCAGACGCAGAAATAAAGACGATTGATGATGTCTTTGAGAAAGGTGTCAAACAGAACCTTTCACCAGACATCATCAATGTAGACCTCAAGCGTCAGGTCAAATATAAGACACGCTCTTCCAACAAACACGTCGTGATACCAATCAACTATGATTGGCTCGAAGGTAGAAGGTATGAAGACTATCTCGAACGTATCGAGAACGAAGACGTTTCCATCAATATATGGCAAATGGATACAATACTCGACAAGCAAGGCGATGAAGAGAAATGTGTCCTTCACTCTTGCATACAAGATCGAATCTCCAGCTATATTATCTGTTAAAGGTAAAAAGCATGTTGGCTGTCCAGCGTGTATTCGAAATAATCAAAGATGTACTGGGCCCTGAACTATTCTCCATGACCTTTCCAATCATTCTTACCGATAATGGTTCTGAGTTCCACGATCCTCTGAGTCTAGAGACCGATGCATGTACAGGAGAAAAATTAGTATCAATCTATTACTGCAAGCTATTACTGCAAGCCTAGAAGAAGCGATCAGAAAGGTAAATCTGAGAAGAACCATGAACACTTTAGAGAATGTGTTCCAAAGGGCAAGAGTATGAATACATTGACCCAGAAGGACATCAACTATGTCTCCGACATGGTAAACAATTACCCTCGTAAGTCCTTAAACTACAATTCACCTATCGATATCGCTACTCTATCACTAAACAAAAAGGTGTTAAGTCTTAACAAGTTGACTCACCTCAACATAGAACAAGTTAAGCTTACACCTATCATCCACTAGCCGATCCGGCACATATCCCTAACCTACAAAAAGGAACTTTCGATGAGAAAAATTTTAAATCATCATTGAAGGCCGAGTTTTCGTATGCCCAAATCGACTAACTACACATATCCAATATCACAAAAATCTTATAAGTACACTACTTAAGTAAAATATTTCTTCTCTTTAGCCCTAAAAATGGGGGACTTTCGTTAAAAATTGAGCTAATTTATGCATGTTTAGTCGTTTTTCCTTATATGTGCATCAAAAAAGCCACATAGCATATAAACTATGTGACCTTATCTTTATTCGCTGATTGTTTCTTCTGAAGTTGGTTCTAATGGTTCTTTCTCTGCATACTTGAAGTCTGCAGAAATATCTTCACCCTTTACAACTCTTTGAATCTGTTCAGCTGTTAATGTTTCATATTCCATTAATGCATGGGCGATTGTTTCAAGTTCTGTCTTATGGGCTTCGATAATCTGTCTTGCCTTTGTATGGCATGTATTAATGATCTTACGTACTTCCTGATCAATTTCATACGCAACTTCACCAGAAACGTTATTTGGTTGGTTATAATCTCTACCTAAGAATACATTCTCATTACCTGCATTATACTTGATAGGTCCAAGATCACTCATACCATAGAGTGTAACCATATCTTTTGCGATATTTGTCGCATTTTGAATATCGTTACTTGCGCCTGTCGTAATGTCATCAAAGAATAATTCTTCTGCTGTACGTCCACCCATATAGGAAGTGATTGTATCGAGTAAATCGTTCTTTGTATGCATCATCTTTTCTTCCTTCGGTGTCATGAGGTTATATCCACCTGCTTGACCGCGAGGAATGATTGTGACTTTCTGTACTACCTGTGCATTCTCTAGGAACAAGCCGATAATTGCGTGTCCACTTTCGTGGTAAAGCAACTAACTGCTTTGTCTTATCATCGTATGTACGACTCACCTTTGCAGGTCCCATCATAACACGGTCGATTGCTTCATCAATCTGTTTCATGCCAATTTCATCTTTGTTTTCACGTACCGCAAGAATCGCAGCTTCATTCAATACGTTCTCTAAATCGGCACCAGAGAAGCCTGGAGTACGCTTTGCTAAAGCGCCTAAATCTAGGTCCTTTACAAACTTCTTATTGCGAGCATGTACATGTAGAATTGCTTCTCTACCCTTACGGTCTGGAAGTGCTACTGTAATCTGACGGTCGAAACGTCCTGCACGTAATAATGCTGGGTCTAGTACATCAGGTCTATTTGTTGCCGCAATGACAACAACCCCTGTGTTTTCTTCCATACCATCCATTTCAACGAGCAATTGGTTCAATGTCTGTTCACGTTCATCGTGTCCACCACCAAAGCCAGCACCACGTTGACGACCTACCGCATCGATTTCATCAATGAAGATAATGCATGGCGCAGTCTGTTGTGCCTTCTTGAACATGTCACGAACACGGCTTGCACCTACACCGACAAACATCTCTACGAAGTCAGAGCCAGAAATACTATAGAATGGTACATTTGCTTCACCGGCAACTGCCTTGGCAAGCAATGTCTTACCAGTACCTGGATGACCACTTAATAGGATACCCTTTGGAATACGAGCACCCATCTTCTCAAACTTCTTAGGATATTTGAGGTAGTCAATGATTTCTGCCATTTCTTGCTTTTCTTCATCACAACCTGCCACATCACTAAAGCGAACACAGATCTTACCTTCTAATTTCGCTCTTGATTTTTGAGAATTCAAATGCCTTCGCATTAGCACCGTTTGCGCCATTCATACGGTTTAACATCCAAACCGCAAATACCGCAAATAAGATAAATGGAATAATGGATACCACCGTTTCCAAGAAGATATTGGATACGTCCGCATCCACAATTGTCAACTTAGTGGATTCATTTCCGAGATTTTTAATCACCTGTCCAATTTGATCAGAAGTTGATGGAATTGTCGCAGTAAATGTTACTTTTTGTTTATCCTTTTCGTAAACACCCTTTACGACTGTCACATTCGTCCCGATTGAGACAGATACTTCATCTACCTTTTCTTTTTCAATGACATTCTGTAGTTCATAGTATGTGATGCGTTCTGATGAAGCACCCATGTTTAATCCTAATAAACTGATAACCGCAAGAATGACCACAAGATAAGGAAGAAAGTTTGCTAATTTATTTCTCTGCATTTATTTACTCCTCATTGCATTGATAACATTCGTCCTTCAATACACCAATGTATGGAAGACAACGATATCTCTGGTCGAAAATCCATACCAAATCAATTACGAATTCATTTTTCGATTTCAAAACCAACATAATCCGCTTTAATATCTACGACACGACGACTAGGCTTATCTAATAGTGTAATGATTTTAACGCTATTAGCACCCTTATGTAATAGTGTTTCACGTACAGTCTGAATTGTTCTTCCTGTATCAACGATATCCTCTACAAGTAAGATATCTAGTCCTTTCACAGATGTATCTAAATCCTTCAAGATACGAATATCGCCAATCGATTCTGTGCCTTCATAACTACTAACATCCATAAAATCATACTGAATGTCTAAATCAATATGTTTAATTAGTTCAGCTAAGAAAGGAACTGATCCACGTAACAACGCAACTAATAGTGGTTGTTTTCCAGTATAGTCTTCTGTAATCTTAGCGCCTAATTCCTTAGAACGTTCACTAATCTGTTGCTCACTAACTAACACTTTCTTTATATCTTTTTCTACCCACATGAAAATAACTCCTTTTATAACATTAGTATTGTATCACATTCAAATTAGGCATTGTAGAGTAATGCTGCACATTACAGCCAAGTCCAGGCACAAGAATAATCTCTCCCGCAGCGTTCTCTACAACCGGCCAAGTTTGTCGTTGATATTGTGGAATATGACGGTCAATAAAGAAGCGATGCACTTCTTTACAACCAAAACGCATTTGAATCTTATCTCCTGCTTGAAAAGAGCGAATCCGAATTGGAAAGTCTGCCTCTTCTAGCGTTAGCGCAAAGACACCAGAACTTCCTTTCTCTGTATAGAAATGTTCTTTACGAACATCTTGTAATTCCTCCATTGATTCAAACACATAACAATATGGTTTTTCTGGAATATACTTCAAAAGATATGTTCCATCATTCACTAATGAAAACTCACCCAGCGGAATGATAAAATCACCTGCATGCATGATAGTTTCATCAATCCCCTGCAAATGCTTTAAAGAATAGTGTGGTGTCTTTTCCACAAACATTCTTAACATTGTCACTCTATCCTCTTGCACTAATACACGATATGTCGCTAGCAGAATCTTGTCTTGTCGAATATAGGTTTTCACACGACATCTTCTTTCCTGCATGACAGCGTTTTTCTGTTTGATTTCACGTAGATATACGCCTCTTTCAAAGGAAGTCATCTGTTCTACAATTTGATGGCGAATCTGATTTCGCGTATACTCATCACTTAGATTTGTCACATCGATATAATAGCGTAATGCATGTTCCTTACAGTATGTAACAAGTTCTTCCTTCGTCATATGCAATAAAGGCCTTTTAAACAATACACCATGCATTAACATCTCTTCACGCAAGCCATAATACTCTGGCACAATATTCTTACTTTCCTGCATGATATATGTCTCTAATAAATCATCTTGATGATGCCCAATCAATACACCCTGAAATCCTTCACGTCTTACAATCTCCACAAAGAAGCGATAGCGCAACTCACGTGCCGCAGCCTCAAAGTTTCTCGTATAAACAAATGGATCATTATGCACAAAGATTGGAATTCCTCTTTCCACACAAAAATTGCGGATATAGTTTTCTTCTTCATCCGCTTCTGGACGATGATGATAATTTACATGCGCAACCGCACAATCAATACCCGCATCAATACACATTTGTAAAAGTGCCATAGAATCTGGTCCAGATGAAACCGCAATTAACCAATTTCCTTGTAGTTTTTCCATGTCAGTATAATAACATATCCCATCACTCTGTGCTGAACATCACTCTCAACATTCTTTTCTGAACTTCTTTAAACATTGGTGCTGTAACAGGAATATGTGCTTTTACATCAATCACTCTTGCCGTATTAATAAAGCGTATATCATTCAAAAATAACACCGATGGTTTGTTCAACCCATTTACTAAACCAATCTTCATTAAGTGATACTTCCCCTGTGGATGATAGATAGAATCATAAGCTTTTTGATATGTTGCCTCATTGGAAGTCATCGGAACAACCAAAGCTTTCTTTGCACACACAGATACGACTAAACCAAAATGTTGATAACCCATTTCATTCAGGTATGATTGACCAAATTCGATATAACAAATATCACCTGGTTTTACACTGATACCAATATCCTTCCCCGATTGATAACGTGAACGTATCACCCAGTTTGCTTCAGATATCATACCCGCTTCAATATTATGAGGTTGTATAATCCGATAGAGATCCTTGCGGTAGGACATGTAATGATGCCATAAATCATACTTTTCTGCCTTATCTTTCATATCATTGTTTCCCCTTTACTTCTATATTCAAAGGGAAACTAGAAACTCACATCATTTCTCAAAGTTTATGAATATAACTACAAAAGACCAAAATGCATATCCTCAAATGGTCGAATGATACAGTCATTTATTATCTTAAGTCAAAATATAATTATTCTTCATTTTCACTACTAAAACAATTGAATAAAACAGGATTATTCCCAATTTATTTTTAGTTTCTTCTTTTCCTTTACACAGTCTGCTAAATATAAATTAATTAATGTTTGATAAGAATACCCGTATGCATCGACTCATTTTTAAAATAGTCAATCACAGATTTATTAATATTAATCGTAACTTGCCGCTTTAATTCCTTCACATATGGATTTTTAATCGCTTTTTCAAAATTAAACTCTTTCTCTAGATATTCATCTTTTTGTCATACTCAAATACCCCTTTTCGTAATTCCGTCTTTCTGTTAACGTTGCTTTTCGAGATGATATGATTCTAATTATTTTCTCCTCTCTAACGCAGTGAACAACCAACAATATATTTCCTAATTCACTACTTCTTAAGATACGAAATCTATCTTCATCATTTGAATGCAAATTATCATATTCTAATAATGCATTTTCATCATAAAATACTGTCATTGCTTCTTCAAATGTCACACCATGTTTAGATTGGTTAATTTTACTTTTATATTGATCCCATTCAAACGAATACATCAAGACACTACCTACATCTATGTAATAATTATATTGTAATTATATATAATTCAATATTTTAATTAAATTGGCGTTAATTATATAACAGAACAGGCAACCACAAATTATTGTGATTGCCTGCTTACTATCCAAAAATGGAAAAAACTTAATATAAAATGAACCTGCTAGGTATGCAATTGCCATCACTAGGATGAAGTAAGCACCTGTGCTTGATTCACTTTATTTTTTTGCGTAATAACTTTTCATAATTGATTGCGTCCATCGCAAACCACGTCTGAGGAACATCAATAGATATACAACGGAGCGCAAGATAAAAGTACAGATTGGACATGTCTTACTTTGTGCCGAAGATACGGTCACCAGCATCCCCTAATCCAGGTACGATATAACCATTTTCATTGAGATGGTCATCCAATGCGGCGATATATACATCTACATCTGGATGACTCTTTTGAATTACTTTAACACCTTCTGGTGCAGCTACTAAGCATACAAGCTTAATATTCTTTGCACCACGCTTCTTGATTTGCGCAATCGCATCCTTTGCACTACCACCAGTCGCCAACATTGGGTCAACAACCATGACGATAGCGTCCTCTAAGTGGCTTGGGAACTTCGCGAAATATTCTACAGGTTCTAAAGTTGTTTCATCACGATACATACCGATAAAACCTACCTTCGCTGTAGGAACTAGACGTCTAATACCATCTAATAAGCCAATACCTGCACGCAAGATTGGAACGATGACTACTTCTTTACTTAATTCATAACCAGTACACTTCGCAACCGGTGTTTCAATTTCAATTGGATTTGTTGGTAAATCACGACATACTTCATATGCCATTAATTCCGCAATCTCGTCAAGATTCTCACGGAAATCCTTTGTTCCGCACTCTTTACGACGCATCTGTGTCAATTTATGTGTATTAGGGGATGATTCAATACTTCTAACATTGTCTTCTTTCCTCCATATTTCCTGTTCTAAATGATATAAGAAGATACCCATACATGCAAGGATATCACGAGTTATTTCAATAATTTTTCTGTGATGTCCTGCATGGTGATTGAACCTGGTCTTAAAATAGCTAGTTCTTCTTTTGTGCAATCTACAATGGTACTTGCTTCACCAAATGACACATCACCTTCTAGCATTCCATCTAAATCAGGACAACTCTTTTCAATCTCATCTAACGATGTACAAGTTGGCTCTCCCGATTGATTCGCACTTGTCATAAAAATTGGTCTTCCTAAACCTTTGATGATCTTCGCAAGTGTATCAGACGTGGCCATACGAATCGCAATCGTATCTAAGTTTTCTTGGGATAGATTGACTCCATCTTTGCGCTTTAATATGACGGTTAGCGGCCCTGGCATAAAGCCTTCAATGACCTTCTTGGCTCTATCATCTACTTCCGCAATCTCTTGAATCTGTTCAAGATCTGCACACATCACTGGAAAAGCCTTTGTTAGAGGGCGATGTTTTACATTTCTAAGGTTCTCTTCTGCTTGATGGCTTGATACCTGCGAACATACACCATATACCGTATCCGTCGGTACACTAATAACCCCGTCCTTTTTTAATATCTCAATGATTTCTTGAATCTCTTCTGCTTTAAAACGACGCATATACTTCCTCTTTTCTACTTTTATCTCTATGCCTTATAATTATAGCGCGAAATATGGAGGTCATCAGATGATTCGATTCGATAGTGATTATACAGAAGGTTGTATTCCCGAAATACTAACAGCCTTAACCAATACAAATGATGAACAAACCATTGGCTATGGTAAAGATAACCATTGTTTCAACGCCGCAAATTTAATTAAACAAGCCATCAAGCGTGAAGATGCGGATATTCACTTCATGGTTGGTGGCACACAAACCAATATCGCCGTTATCACATCTATCTTAAAGCACCACCAAGGCGCAATCTGCGCAGAAAGCGGACATATTAACGCACATGAAACAGGTGCACTTGAATCCGTAGGACATAAATGTCTAACATTACCAACATCCAACGGAAAAATCACAGCCAAGCAAGTCGACACACTGATTCAAGAACACTATAGTGACGCCAGTTCTGAGCACACTGTACAACCAGGTATTGTATATATTTCCTTTCCCACAGAAAGTGGTACCCTATACTCTAAACAAGAACTCACAGAGTTATATACAGTATGTCAAAATCACAACATTCCCCTCTTTATCGACGGCGCAAGACTTGGTTATGGTCTAGTGGCCAAAAAGAATGATGTGACATTTGAAGATATCGCAAATCTATGCGATGTATGTTATATCGGTGGTACAAAGGTTGGCGCCCTATTTGGCGAATGCATTGTCATCTTAAATGATTTATACAAGAAAGATTTTCCGCTACGCCATTAAACAACATGGTGGAATGCTGGCCAAAGGTAGAATGCTTGGTATCCAATTCGAAGAACTTTTTAAAAATAATCGCTATCTTACAATCTCAAAACACGCAATCGATATGGCAGAAATCCTCTCTGAAGGATTTCAATCAAAGGATATCACTTCTACTTCCCCGCTGAAACAAACCAACTTTTTCCAATCTTTGAAAAACGCAAAGCTAAAAAGAACTTTCCAAAGAGTTTGCCTTTACCCTTGGGCAAAGATTGATGAAACACATACTGCTGTACGCTTTGTGACATCCTTTGCGACAAAGCGCGAAAACGTTGAATACCTACTAGCAAAAATATAGTTGCGTATAATCGCAACTATATTTTTGTTTTTATTCATGAATTGAAATAACTGTACCATCATTCTTCCAGATACTATTTTCGTGTACTACACCTCTTACACAAGATGTTGGATATACACGAGAGTGTCTACCAATCACAGTGCCTGGATTAAGTACTGAGTTACATCTACCTCAACATAATCTCCAAGCATTGCGCCAAACTCTTAAGACCCGTATCAATACGATGATTATCCTCTCGAATCGTAACTAGTCTTTTATCACTCTTTACATTCGATGTAACAGAACCTGCGCCCATATGAGAATAATATCCCAAGATAGAATCTCCTACGTAGTTGTAGTGGAGTTTGAACATGGTCAAATAGAATAACGTTCTTTTAGCTCACAGCTATTTCCAACCACGCAATCTGATCCAACAAGTGCTGCAGAGCGAATGAACGCACAATGACGCACTTCTGTACGTGGCCCAATAATACATGGTGCCAATATACGCAGATGGAAATACTGTCGCTGTCTTATGAATCAAACATGTTCGGATACTTCTGTATATTCTTCCTTATCTAAGCTTTCACCTAGCTTTAGGATGAAATCCTTAATCCCAGAAAAGAGCTTCCCATGGGTACGTAAATTGTAATAAATAGTCTTTCGCAGCTGTGTGTTCTAAATCATATAACTCATTAATACGGTACATAAATCCTCCTAATTTGTGGAATTATTGTTCGTTCCCTCAGGCAGTGTTTCCTGGGAAATGATTTCATCATTCATTACTTTATCAATCTCAGTATTAATAAAGTCTACTTGATTTTTGGTACAGGTATACAACGGATAATACTTGATCCGGTGCGGATGCATAGTATTCGTTACCAGTATCACCATCAAGATGATACTTCACAATATTCCATTGGATATTCTGATCCAACTGTTTCTCACATAATGCATAAATCGAATCCGTGAAACATTGGTCAAGAACTTGCCTGCAAGGCGCTCAAAATATTATTAAACGAACTAATTAACTCTGGACTTAACAACTTATGAATAATCGCAGAGAGTACAATTTGTTGGTGGAGGTTACGATCAAAAGTCCCCGTTAGGGCAAACTATAACGTTCACGTACATACTCTAACGCTAGCTCTCCATCAAGATGTAATGTACCCTGTGGATACGTACGGCCTGTAAAGTGTGTTGTAAATTCAAATGGATTATCAATATCAACACCATCAATTGCGTTAATAATATCTTCAAATGTCGTAAAGTTTACTAACATGTAGTAATTCACATCTGTTCCAAGTAAGTTACTAGCACCCTTTAATGTATTCTGAATACCATTTAAACCAAGATGCGTTAATTTATCTTTCTGATTCTTATATGCAGGATTTGGAATATAAGAGTCACGTGGCAAGTTCGCAATCAAAATCTGATGTGTATTTGATTTACCGTTACTGCGATATCTACGTCTGTTCTACCTTCCAAGCTTAACTCACCAGGCTGGTCATTTCCCGCAATAAAGAATGTAAATGGTGTATTCGCAAGGTTTGTCTTATCTTCTGTTGCTTGGGTTGTTTCTACCTTTGCGGAAATAACTACCTATCTGTTTTGTATCTGTCTTAAAAATTCTTAAATTCATCCGTCTCTAAAACTGTCGATAAATACGAATCACTCAATAATAATACATCACCTTGATTTGTATATAAGTTCTTTACAGCAGACTGCACAGAACTACTGTTGATGGTCTTTAGATTATCATTCTTTAAATCCACCCGTAACTTCTCTAATGTATAGTTTTGATTATTTCCATCAACGCCTAAAAGCAGTGATAAATTTTGCGTTTTGATATTCCGCTAACTTCTACTCTCTTTATACTGAGAGTTAGCGAAAGTATCTTTATGCTTGTCTTTATACGCATCTGTCATAACATAGATGCCAATTCTAACCTCATTGCCCTAACACAGAAGAGAGACATTACTCAAGCGGTCTGTATAGTACGGCAGTGCAATATTTACGATAATAAGCGCTACCGCAAGCACTGTGTTTACTACCTGTGCAAATACGTTATTCGGCTTCACCTTCGATGTTAGTAAGAATGTTAACCAATCAACCACCGCAAGTACAAGTACTACGATAATACTCCACTTCGTTGGAAACATTGGCATACGCCAGAATGTAATCGCAAATACAATACTCGCAAGGAAAAGTATCAACCATAAAAAAATCTTGCGCTGATATATCTCTTCTTACGTTTTTTCTTCTTTCGAATTACTCTGTTTGGATTTTGTTCCGTCATAAATGTTTTCCTTATTTATGAAGCCTTTACCAGCTTTCCAACTAATACATATCTACCATCATCAACATCATAGGAACATGTCGACAACATTACAATTTGGTCTGTTGCCAAAACTGTCTCATCACTCTTAAATGTTGAGGCAGACACGAAACGATCGATATAACTCAAAAATTCACTATCACTACCAAAGTCATATTGTACATAGTTACCCGTACCCGTTGTAGAATATCCTGCAACAGGATAAATCTTATGTACCATTTGGTGTCTGGAAAACCATTTCCTTATGACTATCATAGTAAGACTGTTCCTTATACTTTTCGATATCCGCAAACATCGAATCATTTAACATATGGTGACCATAAATCACAGTATTCTTATGGCTGAAATCTCTGCCGTTGTTGTAATCAATAAATACTGTTCCACTTAGATTGTATGTGCCATCAAATAAGTGGTCCAAGTAATAGCTATTGCCATACTTATTCTCATCTGTACTAGCACCAAACACAACCGGATAATCTACATTGGAGTTTGGAAGTGTAATCCAACCAACACAATCTGGATTCTGCTCTAACAACTTCTGAAAGTCTAATGTGAAGTTGTATCATCTTTGTCAGTATCCTTCTTAGTTGTAACGGCATTCTTACGTAGTTATCATGCGCATTTCCTGCTTGGTTATAACTTGCTAAACCTTTATATAACTGATAGCCAGAAAAATCGCAACGCCTAGACATACAACCATAATGATATCAAGCGCGATTCTTCCCACTCTAGATAATTTCTTTTTTTATTCTTCTTTTTCTTTCATATTAACCTCTGCAATATTTTACAGTCGATTGACTGACTGTGCAACATTCGCCAAATGCACGCAACTATGTAATAATAATACCATGTTAGGCGTAGACATCGTGAGATATGCATCGAATTGACATAGAAAAACCCATTATTTCACATGTTTTAACAGAATCTGAAATGGTGGAATTCTCCTTAAAAGCATACTACCACACACACAATACTTTGCAGGACGCTTTGCGGCGAAAGAAGCTATCTTCAAGGCAACCCAGGATAAAGATTACTTACAGTACAGTATCCTAAATGATGAAAGTGGAAAACCTTACATCAAAGACCATCCCGAACTTGAAGTAAGTATCTCCCATGACGCAAATATCGCAATCGCGATTGTTCAAGATACTTTACAGAAATAATGTGATGCTGCCCAATAAAAGTTCTCTTGTACAAAAGAGAACTTTTTATTCATGATCTTTCGGTATTTTTCGATAAATTAAATAAGCCCTAACAAACAATACAATTGTAATCAAAATGAAAGCTGTAAGGGGTGCTGATACCCAGGTATCATTCATATAAATTCCTGCCAAGTAGATCTTAGTAAAAATTAAATTGTGATACCCATCAAAGTTAAAGCTGTTAAATAAACACATAGAAATAATAACTTCTGTTTACTCATAAAACTCCCCTATAAATTTGAAAATTAGACAAGTACTGGATGAATGATAGTTTTGTAATTGTTGTTGCAGTGAGCAAATGTTATCTTTTACCCATATTATATGTTAAAGGATGTATCACATGAGATGGGATATAGAAACAACGTTTAAAGTATTGAAATATATCATTGGAATGATGTCGTTTCATTCGAAAAAGCGTAATTTTCACACAACAGGAAATCTGTTCAGCAATCCTGTTACACTGTTTAACAAATATTATTACTGAGAGAATCCAAATAGAACAATCAGACAAAAGGAAGCATACATTATAAAGTGAATTTATCGACTGCCGTAACAAACATGAGGCTTTAGTTAGGAAAGCAATCGCTACAGATGAACTGGTAAAAAGAATAATATCTGGCCCCAGTAAGACCAGATAGAAATTTCTTCTTGACTTAAGTTATCAAGTTTTTATATCCGCTTCCACAATCGGATCACCGGCAATAATCGTCTCTGAACCTCGCTGTGTCCCTATTTAATAATCCGTCAAATATTCCCATGATTGATAACCCTCTTCCTGTATAATTCCACCGGCTTCAGTATTCCAAACGGTTCCATAGCCATAAATGAAGACAGTCCATCTCTCTGATTTCTTCCAAGATTATTGGTAACAGTTAACTTCCAGTCTGTTTTCACCGGGCAGCAGTGCTTTTGAAATATCAGCACTTATTTCATCTGCGAAACTGACAGAGCACACTCGTTCCGTTTACTTTTTATCTGTGAGATCATATACATCCTTCAGAAGGATTAAACACTCTGTTTCATCCGTACGAAAGACCCGTTCATACGGACACTTCCAGAAAAATATGGATAGCTCTTTGCTAGATTTCCCGTTTCTGTCGGAAAGACTGGTTCATATTCCTCTCTGTCGAATGATTTCGTGCTGATAAGGAATCCGTCCTTCCATTCGATGATCTTACTTCCTTTGTATCTCTTATTCTATCTGTATGTCCTTTTACAAGCACTGACTGATTCATACGGTCTTAACACCATTGTTTCTTCGATACCGTATTCTGTATCCGTAAAGGCGTCATATACACAGTAATCACTGAGAAGCTCCAGGAGCCGGTACAAACACCGCATCCTGAAGGATATCTTCATTGAACAGCACGTATATATTTTCACCGTTTCTGCGAGTATTCATATAGTGTCAGAGATTTTGCTTCAGATCTTATCATCTGTTGTCCGCAATGATTTTTCAGATATTCTTCCAGACCGTCGAAAGGTATCACTTTCCCTTTCCCTGCTGTAACCTTCAAGCATTCTGTTGATAAACAGCACATCAGCTTTTTCCGCAATTCTTTCAATATCCTTTCTCAGATGATCGGACATGGCACACATTCAGGTACGATTAGCGTCCTGTAAGCATAGCCGCTGATTGTAGAAGGCATTGTCCTGCAGAACTGCATCATGAAGGTAATCGGCACTGATGATATCGGCACTGACAAATGCCTTATGACATTTCTTCAAAATCTTTTTCAACCGGCATGCAGTCAGCACCCCACTCAAGAGACGCATGATAAAGTACCCCTGTGATTCGCACTGTGATATCCGCATGAGAACAGATTCAGAAGACGCTGTGTATAGCTCATCAGATAATGAAAATGCGGAAACTGCGGATTGCAGCCGTCTGCGTAAAAATGAGGCGGACGGTCTCTGTCCGGAAACACTTCATGGAGAGAAAGCGTGCGTACAATCACATTGACACCGTGAGAGATGCAGTGATCCGGTGATCCACTTCATCATTTTCAGTCCTTCTGACCATCCGTAGGCACCGAATGCCTCACACATGAGATTGCCTTTTTCAGAGGATCCAGTTTTTGCGGCAGAGGCCCCTAGTTTCAATCAAGGCATGGTGATAGAATTCACCATTGCCGCCGCCGTTGTTGAATGCATCGTGCCAGTAATCCATCCCCGGTACGATCTGACCGCCAATGACATCCACTCCGGCCATATCCTGACCAGCAATCGCTCTGAAATAATGTCCTGGTCCGTATCCAAGTCTGGCATGAGCTCCATTGTCTTCGATCACATGTCCGACATACCTGACTCCGTGTCTGCGGCACCACTCACCGATCTGAGAGGAAAAAATTCCGGCTGTACAAACGGGTGATTACATCCATATAGGTCATTCTGGCTGCAGCTTGACTTTGCGGAGGAACCAGCAAAGAGATATGCGTCATCTGTATCGTGCCAGCCATTTCTATACGAGTTCTTCCTGATTTCTTCATTCCACGGAAGTACCGTATCGGTATTGCCGATACGTATATTCCATCCTTTATCGTTGCCGAAACGCGGTTCATCTGAGAAGAATGCTTCAATCGTATTACCGAATTCATTCTGATAATGCAAATAATGCTTTTCATAGACTTCATTGATCAGCACTTTTTACGAATTCAGCCCTAGTCGATCAAGATAATCCTGCAGTAATCTGTCATTGCATACAGATGTAGAGATGATCTACAAATGCACTGTAATACTTTTACGTTCAAGATACAGATACGCGTTCTATCTTTCCAGCTGAGAAGTAATATCCTGCAGACTGTCTTCTCGGAATGCCGTTTTTCAGTTACTATCATTTTCTGCCAGAATTATATTTTCAATACGATCATACTGATGTTTCGGATCCTTATAATACTCCCTGATATTGCATAATACCGAAAGATCCATATCCATCTCTTCCGCCGATCCGACTATATCATACCTGTGACATCCAAAATGTATCTCTTCTTCAGATTATCGGCACCGTGCCGTTGGCAAAAGCCGATGGAAATCAGCATCATCCAGAATCCAGAGCTTCATACCGAGTCTTTTCGCTTCAGCGATGATATGGTCCATTGTCTGCCACCATCCTTGGCGAAGAAAGTCAGGATGAGACCGGGATTCTATACGAGGCCACTGATGCCTGCTTTTTCGATCTGTTCCATATATTCTGTCAGTTTTTCATATGTTTCTCCCGTGCTACCAGAAGAACGTCCAGATTCTGTTCACTGCTTCCATGTCTAAATACTCTCCTCTTTTACGAAAAATAGCTGTAGGAGTCCCCTGCCTGTATGAAGTGTATCAACCATATCGCCTCGCGACATTCTACCACAGGTATCCCGCATACCATTCTATTCTAATCTCTTTCGTAATTGAAATGATCGTGGGCAAAGATACATCTGTCTTCCTTCAGCATACCTTCATCCCTGATATATTCAGCGACTGTGAAATTGACAAGCTCAGGCGTAATCAGACAGTTTATATCTTCATCATTGATCTTTGAGATACTATCACTGTCTGAAAGATGACTGAGTATATGACCTGTCACATAAACCCTTTTTATGACAGTGTCTGGATTATCGATAAAACAGAAACCGTGCAGTCTATAATGTGCCAGTTTCGTGCGGTTGTCTCCAGGGATTTCATAATCATTTTGACATATGATCACCCAGATGCATGTTATGCCGACTTCTATCCGAGCATTTCACACATCCCGTACATGGCGGCATCTCTGTGCATATTTCCGATCCTCGACACCGGCATGCATATAGTCATGATTGTGCCATACACCAGATACCATACTGATCCAGCGGTTTTTCTTCTGAAAGGCTGTACTGTTTTCCATCCAGTCTGTATGATCTTCGTGATTCCAGAACAACGATTCATGGACAATAATGAAATTACAGCCTTGACCCGCAGTTTTTGATCACATCAACCGAGGGCGTAAATTGTCGTCACAATACCGGTACATTCCTGTCTGAAATCACCGTACAGATCTGATCCTGGGTCGTTTCAGGTTCGACCTTTCTTCCCAATTATTCATAATGTGAGAGCCCTTTTATGATATCTATCAACTGCTGAATCGTCATGGTGTAAATTCTTTTTATCAGTCAAGATCTTCGCCGTTGCTTGACCAATTACCTTTTTATACCAGTTAAAGCTTTCCTTTTTACTTCTTCTGAACGTACCGTTCCCCGGTCATCACGGTCTACATAGATAAATCCGTACCGTTTTCTTCATCTGGCCAGTTGCTACAGATATAAAGATCGATTGGTCCCCATGTGGTAAAGCCCATCAGATCTACACCGTCTTCATCGACAGCCCTCTTCATCTCAATGATATGATTGCGGAGATAATCCACACGATAATCATCATGAATCTCACCGTTTTCATCTGGAATATCGACTGCACGAGACCGTTTTCAACGATAAACAGCGGTTTCTGATAACGGTCATAGATATCGTTCATGGTAATGCGCAGTCCCTTGGGATCGAGGAAGCGGCCCCATGGCTCCATCTTCAGATAAGATTTTGACGGATTCCAGAAGATTGGAATCAAACTTCTCACCCTTCTGAGCTGTTGACACACGTGATGTATAGTGGAGAAGCCTCATATAATCGACTGTATTGTCACGAAGAAGTTCAAGCACTCCTTCTTCAAACGGAATCTGATATCCGCTGCGTTCATATTCTTTCAGCAGATAATTCGGATAATAACCGCGGACTAAAAGGTCCGTGAACATATAATTCTTACGGTTATCTTCCTGAGCCTTTTGGACATCATCTGGGTTGTACGTAAGCGGATAGTAGATACCCGCATTCAGCATACAGCCGATCTTTGGTGAGGGCACATACGGCGGCATAGTTCAACAGCCTTCGCACTAGCGATCATGACGTGGTGTATGGAATCATGAATGCTCTTGTAGCGATCTTCACCTTCTTTAAAGATCAGGCCGGATGCCATGAAACATGCGCTGAGCATCACATTGACTTCGTTGAATGTCAGCCAGTAATGCACGTCGTTTCCGAAGTTTTCAAACAGTGTACGGACATGCTTTTCAAAATGATCCACGATAATGCGGTTCTTCCATCCTCCGTACTTATATACAAGACCCATTGGAATATCGTAATGATTGAGGTCACAAGAGGTTCGATGTTATAGCGGCGACATTCTGCAAATACATTGCGATAGAATGCAAGACCTTTTTCATTAGGTGTTTCTTCATCACCATTGGGATAGATCCTGCTCCAGGCAATGGACATTCGGAAACATTTAAAACCCATTTCTGCCATTAAGGCGATATCCTCTCTGTAATTATGATAGAAATCCACTGCTTCACGGGCAGGATAATACGTATCCTTTGCAAGCTCACCGGCGTCTGTATTCCCTTTGATAACATCTATACGCTTTTCTCCGTAAGGAAGCAACACGCATTGGCCAAACCCTTTCCGTCCGTACTGTAAGCACCTTCATACTGATTGGCAGCCGTTGCACCGCCCCATAAGAAATTACTAACAAAACCCATAATCATCCTCCTTACCTTTTGTGAATAATGTTCTATCTGTTATACTGCTTACGTTTAGCAGTAAAATACGGTATGTATAAATTAAGGATAACAGAATCCGTCTGTTATCCTTAACATTTTTCAGTTTTCTTCCACTGTGGAGAAAACCGAAGCACAAGACCCAATGCAAGAGAGACTGCAAAGCAACAACCATGCCTGCCGCACCGCCTAAGCGAACTCTCCAGAAACGCGGGAAGTTAAGGAACGGGAAGCCGACGTCGGAGAACAGAGTTACTTACCTCCTAACAGGAACATCACAATACCACCTGCTGCGCCGCCTGCCATCTGGTAAATCAGGAGCTTTGCGTCTGTTAGACAAGCCCATTCAACCAAATCATAGATATCTTTAGGTGATAGTAGAATGTCATGCGATTCATACCACTATCTTCCGTTAAATCGCTGATTGTGATTTTTCGATAATGACTTCTTCAACAACAAATTCTTGAGTGATTGTTCTAAGGCACGTTTTCGTTACTTGTGACATACTACCTACTTTACAATCAGATGATAACTAGTAATTTTGAATCGTATTGATTGGATAGGATTCTTGCATTTCTCTTGCGACGATGTATTCATTCTCTGCTGTACGCAAACTAGAATCAGTGGCATCGTACGGCTTAAGAATAAGTGAATACCTTTCAGTGACAGAGTACGCACCACAGTTATTAAGGCAAATAATCACCCTCATGCAAGCACTTGTAACGTTACATCTCTGACTAGCACATCTGCAGTTGTACAAAGGCTACCACATAAACACCAATTCATTTCTGTTCTATCATCACATGCATGCAAGTGTTGAATATGTGGCACTTTCATACCCATCATCTGACCATAATAGTTTAGATGATTCATACCTCCATCTACGATTCAGATGATTTACACCTTCATTAGACTTACAATCCATTGCACGTGTGAGGTATGTTCCACAGAATGTGAATAGAATCTACCCATTTCAATTGTTAAATCCACAACCTCAGATAACTCTTTCAACTTCTCATGAACATTCTCAAGAGGTTTTTGAGTGTATCACTAAAATCATCACCTTCAAATAATAGCAATTGATAATCCTGGACCATATTCAATCTGTTCAACTTTACGATTAAAATGTTGTTTGAATCTCTTTTGATTAATCTCCAACAACATATCCAACTCTTTGATTTGTTTATCGTTCTTCTTAGCTGTGTACCCGCAAAGTAGTGAATCCCTTTACAATCACGTTTTGGATACTTTTCTTCATTTGCATAGATGGAGAATAAATCTTCCTGGACATACCAAACTGACTACCTGCATTCAAACGTGGTAGAATTTCCACCTTCTTTTTGGTACTTTCAGCAATACGATTGACAATATCCATATGTAGTAGAGATTCCGCTGTGTAATGAATCACACCATATTCCATCGCATCTGTAACATCCACTTCTGTCTTATTGACACCAGAATATAAAATCTTAGTTGGTTCTACACGGGAGTGCTTTACAGAATAGATAACTCACCTGACTACATACTTCTAACTTATCAGTAATCTCTGCCATCGTCGGAATCAAGAATGGATTTGCCTTGATGGAATAACATAGATGATACGCACCACCACAATTTCCTCATCTTTTTAACACGTTCTTTTTACCGCTTCTAAATCAAAGATAAAACAAGGTGTTTGATAGTGTTCTGCGATATCTTTAGTTCTTTCTTGCATTATTCGATTCCTTCCATCTTCTTTTAATACGGCACGATCAATCCCTACCATTCTTTGTCATTGGCATTTTCATCCAAAGTGTACCAACTTGTTAGGTCACATATAGCTCAGCATAACGACCTTTGAGCTCGTTATGTAATTCTTTCTGATCACGCTCACTCAACTCAGAATAAATAATACGTTTCTTGTTGTGGTCATGTGCACATGCACACGCACAACACCACTACGCCCTTTGTACCTAGACTTTCAATTTCACCTAGCTCAACACGGTGTCCTAAGTGCTTGATTTGGAAGTCTTTACGTCCGATATAAACTAAGTTCTCCTTGCTCATTGTATTTCGCAAGGTCACCTGTACGATACATGCGTTCATAGTACACAGTGTTTAATGGATTCTGTTAAAATACAGCTGCTGTCTTTTTCACCGTCATGATAATATCCTAACGCAAGACAAGCACCCGCCACACAGATTTCTCCACTTTCATTTGGTGTATCAGCCAATTTATTTTTCATCAGATAGTAAGAATACCTTCTCATTATCAAATGCTGAGCCAATTGGAATGATTTCATCCGCTGCATATTCGCGATTCTCTAAACGATAATATGTGCAGTTACATGTAATCTCAGTAGGTCCATACAGGTTGATAAACTCTGCCTTTTGGACAATTTCTTCGTCCAGATATTTAAATGCTTGATTGGCATAACCTCACCACTGAACATGACTAGACGAATCGTCTCTGGATTACGATAACCAATCCATTCATAATGGACATCAGCACATTGCACTAACGAGCCCATGTTAGTACAGTTACCTGATGGTCACGATAAAAATCCATCAAGTGTGTTGGGTTACTAAAGAATTCACGTGGAATCAGTTCTACTCTAGCACCAACGTAGATACTATCAGATATCTTTAACAGACACATCAAAAATCAAACGGTGCTTGGTTGGCAATACGATCATCAGTACAAATTCAGATACCTTTACAAATTCTGAATAAAATCAATAACAGATCCATGTCCAACAACACCCTTTGGCACACTGGAACCACTGGTAAAAGTTTACGTAAAGAGGGTCTGTACTAGCAGCTTGTTTACGAATCCCTGCAAGCATGTTTTCATCAATGATACCTTCAGTGATGATATCTTCAACCTTTAAAATAGTAACTGCAGTCCTAATTTTCACGTGCTTCCTCATAGAAACGTTCATTACTCAAGATTACTTTCGGACTTAATACTTCAATGATTTTTTCCACACGACCAATTGGTTGTCTTGTGTCAATCAGAGAATAAAATCCACCTGCATATACCGCACCATACATTGCGGCTAGCGTTGTATTACTCTTTTCCATATACATCGCAACCGCTCATGGCAGAGTTGAATATATCTCGCAAGTTTAGTTCCAAGAATCTTGGCATCTTTTACTAACTCTTCGTATGTCATCTCTGCGGTTTCATCTGCGACCGCAATCTTACCTGGATGTTTTTGGCAAGAGGCTTCTAGCCACTCAAGAATATTCTTTGTCATAGTTTTTACTCCTAACGTATCTATTTTACTATGTTCATCGATTTTTGAATGTAAAATTTATCTGAAAACACAAAAATGGAGTATTCCTCCATTTTTAGCAATTAAAATATACAAAATAACATGCGGTCTTTACCGTTCATGTCTTATCGTATTTCATAACGAGCATCCGGTAACATTTCTTCTACCAGCTTACTCATCGTTCACGTGATCCCAACCCATCTCAAAAAGCCATAAATGCTTTCTACTCGTTGAGAACTTTCTTGCAATCTCTAAAAGATCATGCGATAGAACTTTAGCCCATCCTCACTACCACACATAAGGCCACATGAGGTTCAAAGTCCACAACAGAAGTTTCCATCTGTTCATCCTGTGGGATGTATGGAGGATTGGAAAATTAATACATCCAAATGACGCTGCTATCAAGTAATGGTTGTAACATATCCCCCGCCGTAAAGTCGATGTCCACTTCGTTATTTTTCGCATTCTGACGTGCAGTGACTAACGCTTCTTCACTGATATCCGTAGCGTGCATCTCTACACGGTTTCTCTTCTTTTGCGACTGTAATCGCAATGGCACCAGAACCCGTTCCAACATCCGCACATTCTACCGTTTTCTGTGTTGGGAAGATTTCATCAATACGAGATAATATCAAGGCACATAGTTCCTCTGTTTCACAACGTGAATTAATACATCTTCATTGACTAATCATCTTATATCCATAGAACCATGAATAGCCTAATACAGCGCCATTGGTTCCTGTTTTAAGATTCTTTCCATGCCTGCACGGAATTCATTTGCAGAGCTTCTGGCATCTCATCATCGATATGCATAAACAAATCATAGCGTTCACGTTGAGAGATTTCAAAAGATAGGCTATAACAGTTTCCGCAGGAATATCATTTTAGACACTCTTTTTCGTATTGCCGGATTGTTTTCGCAAATATACTCACCTGCTGTCTCCTCGAGTTTTTCTTTTCTTCTTCGCTAGTAAGTCTCAATGACTCCATCAAGTTTACCTTCCATGATACGGTCTAACTGTGTAATTGTTAAACCAATACGGTGGTCCGTTACACGGTTTTTGTAGGTAGTTATATGTTCTAATCTTTTTCTGATCGATCACCAGTACCAATCTTGGCACGGCGAATCTTACCAGCCTCTTCCTTTCCTGAATACGCTTGAGTTCTTTCGTATACACGTGCACGAATTAAGCGCATCGCCGTAAATCTCACGGTTTTCAATCTGTGAACGTCCATCTTGACAGTTTACTGTAATACCTGTTGGAACGTGCACAATACGTACGGCAGAATCTGTCTTGTTGATATGCTGACCACCGGCACCAGAAGCACGGTGTGTTTCAATTGTTAAGTCCTTTGGATCGATTTCGATATCGGTATCTTCCGCTTCAGGTTGGCAAAAGTACAGTTGCGGTAGGTGCATGAATACGTCCCTGTGTCTCTGTCTTTGGAACACGCTGTACACGGTGTACACCAGATTCAAAACTTCAATTCCTTATACACATCTGTTCCCTTTACAGAGAAGATAATCTGCGTATATCCACCTGCTTCACTGACAGAAGCTTCCAGAACCTGCACCTTCCAACCCTTGCTTTCTGCGTACTTACTATACATACGATATAAGTCACTCAGCGAAGATAGTTACCTTCATCTCCACCTGCACCACCACGGATTTTCCGATGACATCATGGTCATCATCTGGATCACGTAAGCACAAGTAAGTGCTGAATTCTTTCTAACAAGGCTTCACGTTCGGTTCACACTCATCTTTTTCCATACGTGCCATCTCTTTGAGTTCAGGATCATTCTCCTTTAACATCTCATCTGCTTGTGCAATACGAGAGTCTAACTCTAAAAGTTGGTGGTAAGCATCAACCGGTTGTTAATCTTGCCTGTTCTTTTGGATAATTTTGTGAGGAGCTTAGATCCGACATTACCTTTCATCCATCAGCTTCTCTACGATTTCTATATTGTTTTTCTATTTCACTTAATTTTGTTCTAACTTCGTCCATAGTATTCTCCATATATTTCCCATAACAACTTTTAACATAGATTATATTTCTTTTGTATTCGAAGAAAAGGTCCGAATTATACCGGACCGGCTTTTATTATACCGTACGCTTATTGAACTTCTCGATACGTCCTTGAGCTCAAAAGTGGAATCTCTGACGTCCAGTATAGAATGGATGGCAGTTTGAGCATGTATCTACTTTCTGATTTCAGATAATACAGAACCTGTTTTGAATTCTGCACCACAGCTTGTGCATACTACCTTCGCCTTTGTGATAAGTTGGATGAATATCTTTTCATTTTTATCTCCCTTCAGTCTCTTTAAGCCTCTGATTGGCTTAAAGAAAGTGCTAAATTGCCTATTTATACTACCATAACAATCGTGCAATCTTTTATTCAATAGTTTCACGCCAAATCACTGCAACCAGATAACTTCTGGTCGATTTCAGCGTAACCACGATCGATGTGATATACATCATGGATTTCTGTAACACCCTCTGCCAGTAAGCCTGCTACTAGCATCGCTGCACCACAACGTAAATCGGTCGCAACGACCTCGTTCAAATAAGGAACTAGGGACCCTTGATACTAGCAGAACCTGTCAATGATACCAATGCTCTGCGCCCATACGTTGTAATTCTCCACAGTGCTTAAAGCGCTCTACGAAGATTGTCTCAACAACCTTAGACTCACCATGTGCTTGTGTCATCAGTGTTGTAAGTGGTTGTTGTAAGTCAGTCGCAAAAACCAGGGTATGGTCTTTGTGGTCACATCCGTCTGCAAACCAGTTTATCTGTATGACGGATTGTAATACGGTCTACATCGATATCCATATCAACACCCATTTCCTGTAACTTTGAAGTTAAGGCATCTAGGGTGTTGTGGGATGATATTCTTGATAACCATCTTCTTAGCACAAGCAGCCGCAATAACTAAGAATGTGCCCGCTTCGATACGGTCTGGGGATAATTTTATGGAAAACAACCCATCAATTGATCAACACCATCAATTGTAATAACATTTGTAGCCGGCGCCACGAATATGGCACCCATCTTATTTTAATAATGTCGCAACGTCGATGATTTCCCGGTTCCTTCGCAGCACTTTTCAATTGCTGTATGACCTTGCGTATACAGTAGCCTATCATAATATTAATGGTTGCACCAACACTTGCGATATCGAGAAAATTTTGCACCCTTTTTTAATTCCCTTTTAAGCTTTAATTGTATAACAAAGCCTTATCATACGTAACTTTAGCACCTAAGGCTTCAAAAACCCTTTAAAGTTAAGTCGATTGTCTGGACCTAAGTAACATCCACCAGGCATCTTCATGCATAACGACCAAATCTACCTAATAAAAGCACCCATGAGTAGTATGATGCACGAAGCTTTGTGACTGCATCATCTACCAAATCAACGTTTTGGATATTCGTAGGGTCAATAATTAAATGATCAGAAGAACGTGCTTCAACTTGAACCCTAATAAATTTAGAATCTTTGTGAGGATTCAACGATCCGCAATTCGGAACCCCAACAATGTGACTGGTCCATGAGCCAGTACAGTAGCAGGAATCAAAGCTACTGTCGCATTCTTCGCGCTAGAGATTGTTGCTTCTCCTCTAGCGTATGTCCACGCTTCAATTTTAATTACTTCCGCATAGTTATTTTCCTTTCTGATCAGCTCTGTCAGCCTCGTGCTATATCCTTTTACAAGTATATCTGCTTTTGATTGATCCTCGTGTAGCGATCAACAATTTCCGCAACGGTTCTTATTCCAGCTGAGATACCAGCTTGTATCCCTGCTGTACTATCTTCATATACCAAGCACTCTTCTTTGCGTACTTGTAACTCTTCTTGAGCTCGTGACAGATATCTGGATATGGTTTGGAACGTTTGCAGTTTTCACCACTTTCGATAAAAGTCGAAGTATTCCGAGATTCCCATCTCTTTTTAAACTTGTGACAATCAAGTCATACGAGGATGCAGAACATACCGCCACTTCAAGCCCATCTTCTTCATTTGTTGTAATGCTTTGCGGTACACCTGGAAACATAATTTCCTTAAAATGGATTGATGTTCTACATTGAAGTATCTCGTTATTCTCACGAATCACATCAAGAGGAACTTTTTCCATCTAACATGTCATACAACATCTCTATAGGTTGTCTGCATTGTTGTACCGATGATTCGGTAAATACCTTAGTAGGCCCATCATAACCATACGCACGCATCTGCGCAACTGTCCCCGCATATAAAAGTATTCACTATCGTAAAGAATACCATCCATGTCAAATAATACCGCTTTTCTATCATATACAGCATTTTACATGAATTTTTCGTATCCATTCTAGATGTATGCAAAGTTTGCGTCACCATTATACAACGAGATATAGAGGCCCATGTGAGCCTCTATATCACTCAATTTGTAATTGCTTTTGTCAGCGGGAACCGAATTGGTTAACCATTTCCGATTACCTTAGCAACGATTGCGTCAGCACCTGGTTTGAGTAACTTACGTGGGTCAAAGCCCTTACCCTGTTGGTCCTTACCAGCTTCGATGTATTCACGAGTCGCCTTAGCAAATACAATCTGCAAGTCTGTATTAACGTTGATCTTAGATACACCCATTGTGACATAGCCTTGTGTACTTGGTCAAATGGGACTACCAGAACCACCGTGTAATACTACTGGCTTGCTATTTACAGCAGCATCAATTTCGATAATCTTTCGAAATTTAATCCTGCCCAGTCTGCTGGATAAACACCGGATGTTACCGATACCTGCAGCTAAGAAATCAACACCTAAAGAAGCGATTTCTGCACATTCCTTGGATCAGCTAATTCACCATTAGATGTAACGCCGCATCCTCTGTACCACCGATACCACCAACTTCACATTCTACAGAAACACCCCGTGAATGAGCTAACTTGATGATTTCCTTTGACTTCTAAGTTCTCTGCGAAATCGTAGTAGAGAACCGTCAAACATTACAGATGTGAAACCCTGCTTCGATGCAAGCCTTAGCACCTTCAAATGTTCCATGATCCAAGTGTAAAAGCAACTGGAACTGTAATACCCATATGGTCATGAATGTTCTTAACCATATCTGCACACTGCTTGAAACCACACATATACTTTCTGGCTGCACCTTCAGAAACCTGAAGAATGACAGGAGAGTTTTGCCTCTGCTGGCAAGCAGCTAAGATAGCCTTTTGTCCATTCCATGTTATTGATGTTGAACGCACCAATTGCATAATGACCTTCATGAGCCTTTTTCAATCATTTCTTTTGCTGAAACTAATACCATGAGATTATTCCTCCTTATTTAGCGTTTCCATATTAAACTATTTTCCAAACATTTTTAAAGTAAAGCTGATAGGCTGTTTTTCAGCCTTTTCTCATTTAATTATCGAATGCGTCATCGCCCTTTGGTAAATCTAGACCAGTAACTCAATTGGCTCATCTAATTCATCATCCTCAAGTTCGATTTTCAGAAGTATCGATATGAACCTCTTCAAACTTACGACGGTTACGTAAATCCTCACTTGTTATTTTCTAAAGAAGCAAACCTATTATCCAACATCAAGTCACTATAGAATTGTGCCTTTTTACGTCTGATTTTATCCTCAGGAATATCCATTGTCTTTGTAACTTCATCCCAGATCTCTTTAGAAATCTACTTTCTTTTTCTCAGCCAATTTGTAGGCTACGTCCGTCATAGTCTCATTGTTAACCATTATAAATCTCCTTTATACAAATGCATGTTATGCTTTGCTTCGCCATGGCACTATACCCCAAGTTCCAAATAAAGTCAAATCATTTTTATCGGGGTAAATTCCCAACATAATTTTTGGTGAAGTATGACCTCGTCATTCGATAATAACTGATACTCAACAGACCAGTACTCATCGCATTTTTCCGCATGACAAAGCCTTGTCTGCATGTACATCTTTCCATACTGCGAGTCCACGGTACTTTCCCCATCCTTGTTATCATAGAGGGTGATTTTTGTATGAACATCTGCTTTACGCTCAAAAGAAATCAAATCATCCCTGTAAACACTTGATGAACTCCACCATTATCCCCTTCGCAATAGCGTAATGTATTTCCATCATATAATGTCGTTCGTTTCAATAAAAATCTGTTTCTTATCTTCCAACAAATCGTGTTGTGCTGGTTAACTGATATTCGCATATTCACCCTTCCGTGAATGATTATATGCGAACTTGTCCTCCTGTCAACCTTTGCGCACATTAAAACTCCCACAGAAATCCATGGAAGTCAGTGATCAAATTATTCGTAAGTAGCGATGAGATACAGTTCTTGAACTAAAAGCCATCGACTGCGAGCGGAAGAGATAGGATTACATTTTTCGTTATTTTCATTTTCCTTATAAATACCTACGTGATATGTCTTGCCAAAACTCTACATCAAAACGCAAAATTGATATCTGTACGTAATAATTTTGTGCTTTTGATACGATGCCATTTTCCGTTATCGAAGCTGCCAACGAATGTATGATGACCCGGTTCTAACGCTACGATTGTATCTAGCATTTGACCCTTAACTGGATGATATACAGCCGCATCTTTGACCTATCAATTTTCGAAACATTTACATCAAGTGCACGATTGCCTTCGTTGTATTTCTCAATCAAGTTGTGCTTTCCCACCTTCTTACGCATCATCTGAATCGTAATAGATACCGCAAAAAGCCACTGCCCAAATAATAACCACGGCGATTATCATATACATTTTGGTTCATATTTCACTCGCAAAAATTCTAAAGTGATTTTTCATAAAGTATCATTATACAAGAACCCTTCTGATATTTATATACAAAATGTAGTAATTTATTTGTACTTGTTGCTATTTAAAACAATTTATTATTTTAAAACCTCAATTCCTTTCGGATAATATACGCTAAATACATCATGAACAGGTCCATGTACTAAACTATAGGCAATATTCATGCGTTCGACATTTCCACAATCATCCTCCTTTTTCATCACCTAAACCGCATCACCTCTACTATCTGTATAAGGCTCTATATGGCATTTGATATACTCATCCTTTTGACCAATAGTAGACTAGAATTATATCCAGCTATCAGTTGTGATGTAGACTTCCGGTTGTTGATGGATTACTTTCAGAGTATGCAAAATAATTTACGATCACGGATACGTAAGGACCAAAATCACGAAATGATAGGATCCTCATGTTCACACAACATCGAGACCGCCATATCTAAATGCATATTCATCCAACATAAAAGTACTGTTTTAAAGAAATCTTCTTGCCTGTTAAAACAGGTTTAAATAATGGAATGATTGAAGGATCACTCACACTCTTTAAATCCCTCAAACGCTTAAAGAGTAAATGTAAAATGGTCTCAAAACTACGTGCTATTGATGATAACAATCTGCCAATACATGCTGATATCTTGCCATGATATAATTTTCTAACTGCGTAGACACTCTCTCTTTAACTACCAGACGATTCCCCATCTACCACACGAAGCGTACGTAAGATTCTCAAATCAAACTCACCATACTGTCCCCTGTAAAGTATGCATCACGCAACAAATAATCCATACGGTCCGCATCCAGTTGTGAACTAATCATCTGTACCAATAATGGATTCTTACTTTATGACGAATGACATCCGCAACATCCTTCGCTAGACCCTTAGCACTAGCTTCTAGTATCTTCGTAATCTCCGTATTCTCTTCGATGATACGACAGGTAAATACTTCATGCGATGTTCCAATAACAGCTTCAAACGCATGGCTATAAGGGCCATGACCAATATCATGCAACAGACCTGCTAACATGATTGTTACCTATCATATTCATTTAATGCATTTACAATATCCGGAACTTCCGTCACCATACGACGCACGATTTCATACACCCCAAGAGAGGAGAAAACGAGTATGATTCTGCACAATGATATACAACATATGCTCCACCCAATTGACGGATGCGACGTAAGCGTTGAAACCAACTGCTATTGACGATATCCCATACCACCTGTAAATCAATATGTACATAGCCATGTACCGGATCACGTAACACTTTCACTTGATGTTTTCGCAAACATTAGCCTCCTTTAAGGAGTACAACCCTGCAAAGCTTGTACACCTTCCGATTTTCCAACAAATCCTAAACCTTCTCCACGTGTCTTTCACACTAACACTATCCAAATCGCATACGTGCTCTAGCAATGTTTTCTCGCATTGCCATAATATGTGGTGCCATCTTTGGCTTTTCAATCATAATAAGACTATCAACATTTCCAATCGTATAACCACGCTCGCGCATCATTACACCAACCTGCGCAAGAATCTTGATAGAATTGGCACCTTCCCATTTAGGGTCAGTATCTGGGAACCATTTTCCAAGATCACCTAACGCAAGTGCACCAAGGATAGCCCTGCAACCACATCGACATAACGCATCCGCATCACTATGGCCAACAAGACCCAAGTCTGATGGAATCTCCACCACCCAAAATGAGTTTACGTCCTTCTGCGAGACGATGAATATCCGTTGATTGTCCTATTCTCATATAATCCCCCTTGTATCGACTGTTCTTTACCAAAAATATTTTGCCTATAATAATCATAAGATGTTGCGGAATGAAATTAAAGGAAAAATCTGATAAACAGCCATATTTTTATGCGATTATTCCTATGTTCTTGAGGATTTCTATCCATTTCTTTAACAATCTAACTATAATAGAATTATGAAAATTCAGATTCCAGAATATATTCAAGTTCTTATCGACTTGTTAAATCAAAAATCACTATAACGCCTATGTTGTCGGTCGCACTCGCAATGCTTTTACTAGGACTGCCGATTCATGACTATGATTCAACAACAGACGCAACCCCGATGAAATGCTGCAGGATTACTCATCATATAGACTATTTAAGACGGGTATTCAGCACGGTACGATTACTGTACTTTCTAATGGACAGCCTGTTGAAATCACGACATTTCGTACGAGAATGCCTATGAAGACCACCGTCGTCCATCTGGAGTCCATTTTTCCGACAACATCGAAGAAGACGTAAACGCCGTGACTTTACAATTACTGCACTCTGTTATAACCAAAGTGAAGGTTAATTGATTTCTGTGGTATTGAAGATTTGCAACATAAGATTATACGTTGTATTGGTAACGCAAATGAACGCATTGATGAAGATGCTCTATACGTATACTCCGTGCTTTTACGCTTTTGCAGGAAGACTCTCATTTACAATCGAAGTGAATACCTGCACACCGCAATACACAAAACAAAAAGATTTACTTCACTACATCTCAGAAGAGCGCATTCATAATGAATGGGTTGGCATCCTAGAAACAAATGCCCTCTTCTATCCCTTACAGAATATAGCGATGTCATACGGGTATTTATTCCTGAATTAAAAGAATATATCATCCAAGACAGTTTAACCTCAATCAATCAATCTCCACTAACGCAAATATCCGTATGGCAATTCTACTCAAAGATATTTCTAACGCAAAAGAAATCTTAGAACGCCTGAAATATCAGGCAGAACAAACTGTCATCCTGAGTTACATTCAGAACGAAACTTTCTTCAAAGATTGAACTAAAAACAATTTATCTACTCTCATATATTCCATTTAATACCTATCACCAATATCGCACAGCAATTGGATTCTAATTATCAAATAGAAAACATTCAGTGCATACTATCAAGAAATACAGAACATGCATGAACCATATCAATTAAAAGATCTTTTTCGATCGATGGAAATACCGTTAAAGAACTCGGCTGTCAGGAAAAGATATCAAATATCTTTTACAAAGATGCTAAATGCAGTTATTGAGAACCCAGAAAATAATACAATTGAATATTTAGTTATTATGATAAAACGCACCTCATGCGTTTTTAAAAATGATTTTGATATGCACATGTTTATCACTATTATTAAGATAAACCGTTCCACATGCATGATAACTCAACTTTTGGATAAGAACTTTACGCATTGGAAGATTCTGATGGTGTGTATCAATACGAATAGTCATGGAGTTGAGAATTAGTAGCCAACTCTCCGCAAACGCCACTCAGTTGAGAATCATCTTTTGCCTTTTGTAGTTTTTCGAAATCGCAATGCGATGTACAACAACACTAAGGATGATCTATTGAGCCACTTTCCTCTTCGATTATAGTCATAGTTTGCCTCAGTCCAGCAACAATATATGCAGTACCAATGACGTTTTCATCTTCACAAGTACATAACTATTTCCTGCTTTTTATATCCTGGGAAATAACCTCTTCATTTGGATAAACCATCTTGCCATTGTGGATTCCGTTAGCACGCATACTTTCTTGCGCCTCATGAATCACACACATTATTCTTTCAATGTCTTCCATTCTACTTTTGCGAATTTCCATACTGTTCAACTACAGCCTCTAACTTGCATTCCGTCTGCCCCAACAAGATCAATACCATCGGCGCAATAATAGCGTACATCATTAATCTTCCAGAACTCTTTGCATAAAGTTCGGATATAAGAGATTGCACAATCATTTTCAGGCACATATCCACCTGCTGTCATTATAAGCACTAGTTTCTTTGCCTGACAAAGACTATAGTACTCTCCCGCTTTATCCAAATCAAAAAGTTAATCCTTGTGTACAGACAAGTTCAAGATAATCATGTGCGACTGCAGGTAATCCAAAAATTCCAAAACGGTGCCGATCACAATTTCATCAGCTTTAGCAAATTGCTTTGCATAACGATACATCTCATCACCAAAATCATGATTCCGTGAATTCTTACAGTATTTTTCTAGCGAAGCTTTCTGCAAAGGATGAATATCTTCCTCCCCTAAGTTTACAGTTTCAATCTCATCAGTCAGTATCGATAAATATTGTTGCGCTAATACGTATGTCTGGAATTCTCGCGAAATGCGGCATTTTACGAATAATGCTTTCATACTTTCTTCCTTTCCTTCATATAAAAGAAAGCAGGTTAGCCTGCTTTTATAGTTTCTCTTGAATTGTTCAATATCCATTACAAAGATTGTCGCTCCACCAATTTGTAGTGCTTCAACTGGGAAAGACGCATATCTACCAACGTCATATGATGCGGTGGATGGAACGATTTCTGTACGGCGTTTTGCTTCTTCGCCGATGACTGCGATACATTTATCTCTACAAGCTTCATCTTCCGTACCAACGATAATCGTTGTATTTCAGCACGTAGGAATCCACCAGTCGTTGCTAAACGTGTCATATAGAAATTATTCTTCGTAAGTGCAGCAGAAACTGCAGATGCATCATCATTGGATACAATTGCCAAAATTAGTTTCATAAGAGCCTCCTATTGTTACTATTTTATCATGTTCATGCAGAAAATGAGATGAATTGACATTGAAACGAAGAAGACAACATCTCCATCCTTCATTAAGTACTCTTTTACCCTCTAAGCGCATCTTACCATGTTCCTTAACAGATTGTTCTGTACGATATTCCATTAAGTCTTCATAGCTATAGATTTCGACGAATAAATCCCTTTTCAAAGTCTGTGTGGATAACACTCGCACACCGAGGAGCTTTCATACCCTCATGGAAAGTCCATGCACGGCACCTCAGGTTCACCAACCGTGAAGAATGTTCTTAGACCCAACAAGTGATAAGCAGCACGAATAATCTTATCCAAACCAGATTGCGCAATTCCTAAGTCTTGCATGAATGCAATCTTCTCTTTCTTTATCAAGACTAGAAAGTTCTTCTTTCCATCTTTGCACAGATAGCAATACATTCACTACCTTCATTTGCCGCAAATGCTTTTACCTTTTGTAGTATGCATTACTTTCAGGATCACCGATTTCTTCATCACTCATATTCGCAACATAGATAACTTTCGATGTAAGTAAACCATAGTTCTTTCACTCTGGGTCAGAATCTTCTAAGTCACCTAGACGTACTGGTGTTCCTGCCTCTAATAACTTTTTCAAACTGCCAATGATGTATAGTTCAGCTACCGCATCTTTTTATCCTTGGATGTCTGTGCCTTTTTCGCAACCTTACTAATACGATTCTGGACTGTATCCAAAATCACTTAAGCAAAGCTCTAAGTTAATCTCTTCAATATCACGATGGGTCAACAGAACCTTCTACATGCTCGATATTACTATCATCAAAAACATCTTACAACGTGAACGATTGCGTCTGTCTCACGAATATTCGCTAAGAATTGGTTTCCAAACCTTCACCCTTTGATGCACCTTTCACAAGACCTGCGATATCTGTAAATTGAATGTTGTAGATTGTCTTCTTTTGGATGGAAGAGTTCTACGAAGTCATCCATTCTCTTATCAGGAACTTCTACCACACCAACGTTTGGATTGATGGTTGCGAATGGATAGTTCTCCGCTAGGACCTGGCTGTTTGTAATTGCATTAAACAAAGTTGACTTTACCAACATTTGGTAGGCCAACGATACCTGCTGTTAATGACATATATGATTCCTCTTTTCTTTTCTCTTATTCCTGTGGTGCTTTTTCAATAATCTTCTTTAGCTTACGCTCAAATTCATGTCTTGGAAACATCACGACCGCACCACAACCTAAACACTTGATTTTAATATCCGCACCCATACGAATCACTTTCCAATACTGGACTCTTTGCATGGATGTTCCTTTTTCATTTCAACTGTATCATTTAGATTAAAAATCACTGATCATAGTCCCTGCCTCTTTTCATACGCAGTAATTGTATTTTGCAATAACATGCAAATAGTCATCGGACCAACACCCTTTGGTACAGGTGTAATCGCACCTGCCTTAGGAGCTACAGATTCAAAATCTACATCACCGCATAAATGACCATCAACACTATTTACGCCAACATCGATGACGCTACGCACCTTCTTAATATATTGCGCATCAATCATCTTTTGGCTTGCCCACTGCAACAATCAAGATATCTGCTAAGTTGGTAAGTTCTTTTAAGTTCGCTGCATGGGAGTGACAGATTGTGACCTGTCGCATTGGCATTTTGTAATAGATCGAGCAACTGGTGTTCCTACTAATTTAGAACGACCAATCACCACTGCGTGTGTTTCCCTTAGGATTACATCCCATACGCTTGAGAAGCTCCATAATACCGAGTGGTGTACAAGGTACGAAGGATGGCTGATTCATAAAGAATCTTCCAAAGTTCAATGGGTGTAGTCCATCACATCCTTTTTGTGGGTCAATACAAGCTATCACCCTATCCTCATCAAACCCTTCAGGTATCGGTAGTTGAATCAAGATACCATCAACTGTAGCATCACTCGTACAATCACAGATTGTCTTCTAGTTCCTCTTGAGAGATAGAAGAAGATAAACGAATGGTATTAGTTTTATTCAACTGCTGCACACGCCTTCTCTTTTCCACGCACATAAGACTCAGACGCTGGATTATCTCCTGCAAGGATAACTGCAAGACATGGCGTTCTCATACCTGCAGATACCCAAGCCTCAACCTTTGAACGCATATTTTCTTTTTAGTTCGTGCAGATAATTCACTACCGTAGATAATTTTGTCATTTTAAATCCTCCGAATCCAGCCATATTGTGATTGGTCCATCGTTGAGCAGTTCAACTTTCATATCTGCCGCAAAGATACCCTCTTCGCCCTTGTAGACCATAACGTCGTAATACTTTATTGAAGCACAGATACATCGCTTTGGCATGCTCAGGCTTTCCAGCCCATCACTTAGGGCGATTACCCTGCAGTTTGCGAATAACGTAAACTGTGAAATTGACAGAATCACACCCTCCTACTTGTTGTAATGCTAGATTCATCTTTCCGTTTTCATCATCGAAAATACGCATTTTGGCAATCTTATCTGCCATTTTTCTACTAACTGCTTCCGTGTCCATCATCCTTGATTCCAACCAACAATAGGAAACCTTGTTCAAGTTTTCCTCCCATTTACTACGCCATCAATGGTAACACTGGCATGTTTTACTCTTTTGAATTACTGTTCTCATATCGATAAAAATTATATCAGATATTGTAATAATGTTGCCGCCTAATCACAAAAAGAGCATATATTTTTCTCTTATGTGCTCCTATAAATCAAAATTTATCCACTGGTACAGTAATTACTAAATTTTAGAAACTATGGTTCGTCTTTCCCATTCCATGATTCATATGTCACATCCGCAAAAGGAATATATTCTCTATCATGTGTAACACTGATAATTGTCTTTCCATCTTTTGATAGTTCTTTGAAATACGATAAAAATCAACTGCGTATTTTCATGATCTACATTTGACGTAATTCATCCAATAAATATATCTCTACATTTTCTCAATAACGCTCTTGCGATACACAAACGTTGTTTCTGTCCAGTAGACATAATTTTTCCTGCTTCATAAATATCAGTATCCAAAGCATTATCCAACGAGAAACATAATCTTTCATATTCACAGTTTTTAATACTTCCCAAATCATTTCATCTATAATTGTATCGCTACTAACCGTTAAATTACTGCAGAATACTACCTGGGAATAAAAGAAAGGTGATTGTGATAAATAGGGCTACCTATATCTCTTAGATTATGACTATCAATATCCTCTCAATGATATATTATCGACCACGATTTTTCCCTTCATACTCTGTATAGAACTTTTTCTATCAGTTTTAAAATTGTACTTTTTCCAACACCACTTTTCACCCAATATGACAGTCCATTTTATGCTGCCTGTAATTCTAGTGTCAAATTTTTAGGACAGGTGTATTTGTATATTGAAAATTCACTTTATGAAAATGAATTGTTTGTTCAAGTGAAAATAGATGCTGATTTGTAGAGATACCAGAATCTAATTCAACAATTCTTTTGTCTTTGTAAATTCACCTTCAAACTTTCCTTTTTCAACTTCTGTTGAGAATATTGTATGTAAATAGGAATACAACAACTCACAATAGCTTACAACAGAAAATAATCGTTCCGACTGTAAGTTTTAGTTTGTATACATCATCAATAATGCAACGATACCAAATGATAGCCCGGTAAATAGAGAGGTCATAAAAACCATTGATCCATACACCTGCTGAAAAGATTCCATCGACGCTACACTTCCCCAAAGCAGAAACAATTCCATCATTATTCTTTTTAATCTGATTGATATAAAATGTCTCAAGGTTGTTACTCTTGGATATAGTCTATATTCTCAACATGTCTGCTTTTTAACTGATTGTTCTTTGCATTCTTTTCAAGAACGTTATTTACTAAACTCTCCAACTTGCTATGAATATATCTAACCGGAATAATACTAAGCAGTAGAATAATATTTGGAATATTCCTATCACAGGGTGATAAGAACACAAAATTATAAAGATGATGATTGAAGATAGAATTGACTATAGTAACTAGGAATATCTTTGATATAGAACAATAATAAGTTAGAGAGTTCTCGACCTGATTCCGTCAGTAACTCACAGAATTATGCAGCATCAAAAAACGGGTGGTTGATGAATAATCTTTTCCATCAGTTGAATTGCATACTCCATTTCCTTTTGTTTCTTGCAAATACAATCGCAAAAGTAATTAAAAATTGATTTTACACATATAGCACAGTGAGTATTGACACAAATATTAGAATACTAATGATAATTGTATGCATGTTTTTCTGCGGAATGACTGATATCAATGATATATTGCATTAATCTTGGGGATACTAGACTAATGATTTCTGATAAAACACAAAAACCAAATGCAACTACTGCATATTTCAACGTGGATTTTTATGCATCCTTTTCTAGTTGTGACATGTCTACACTCTTTATTATCTAATTCTTTTCATTATCATTGTTATATTTTATGAGATAATACAACCCAGAAAAACATCGCACTTCTTCGTACGATGTTATTCAATATAAGAATTTATTGCAGAATTGGCAATCGATAAGAGAATACTTTGCGATAAACGCTGATGGAAATCCTGCTAATATACGAACGGCGCAAAACTAAACGCTGTTGCGAGTACAACCGCATTGATGACCAATGAAAATAATCCAAAAACTCAAGAATGTAACTGGTAAGAAGATTAACTTCATTAGCGGCTTCAGAGTCGCATTTAAAAATCAGTAGTACAAAAGCAATCGCAAAATAACGCATTCGGTGTTGCGAGTGTATATAGATCTCATAGAGGTAATCAATTACCCAAAGCGAAATTACATTCACGAGTAAAAGCCGTTATAAATTTCTTCATTTTTGCTCCTTTTTCATCTGAAAATATAGAACGCCTAATGCAGCTACGAGTATCAGGATAATTACCGATACAACATCTAATATACGCATAACATAAGCTCCTTTTGACAATATGATTATTTTACCATACTCGTAAATATAGGGAATACTAGTTGTCTCTAACATGAAGAAAGTCGAACTGCGTTAATAACGCATAAAAATTGCTACTCCTGTATCGCGCAAAAATTGCCATCCACATATTCATATACCAGTGCACCCCAATACTAACGCAAGCGCTTTTAATCGCAATTGCGAAGACAATATTTTTGATTTGCAATACGTATAATTCTCTTTGCCTGCCGAATAGTTGTGTCAATCTTATTTAGATTATCATCCGTGATGATAACATCTGCTAGCTTCAATTGCCGCATCACTACCAAGAGAACCCATCGCAAAACCAATATCTGCACTTCTCATCACCGGCACATCATTAACACCATCACCCACAAATGCGACCACGCCATCTTTCTGACAGTATTCACGCATGTAATCTTATCTTCCGGTAAGCAACCTCCGTAGATAGAATCGATATCAAGTTCTTTACCTACTTCTTGACAGATTTCTTTCGCATCACCAGATACCATCATGCAAGCATGTTTCTTATTTAAGTTCCGTATTGCATTGGCTGCATTTTTCTTAACTGTATCCTTCAATAAAATACAGCCTAAGAAGATACCATCCTCTGCTACATATACGTAAGTTCCTGGTTCTGTGTATTGTTTACAATCCATATTATTTTCTTCCATCATCTTATAATTGCCAACGAGTACTTGATGATTATCTAACGTGATAGAAATACCTCTACCCGCAATTTCTTGCATGTCAGAAATCTTATTTTGATCAACTTCATCTTGATAAGAATTTTGAATTGCTTTCGCAATTGGATGATTGGAATAGCTTTCCGCATAGGCTGCTAATCTCAATAGTTTTTCATCATCACTACTGTCTAACAAACGATTTACCGCAAACTGCCCTGTTGTTAAAGTACCCGTTTTATCAAATACGATTGTACGAATCTCTGCAATCTTCTCTACATAGTTTGCACCTTTTAACATAATGCCGTGCATGGATAGCCCACCAATTCCTGCAAAGAATGAAAGTGGAATAGAAATTACTAACGCACATGGGCAAGAGATAACTAGGAATGTACAAGCACGATAGATACCTTCATTGAGATTGCCAGTCACAATCGCTACTACAATAGCCACTAGAATTAGCTACTGCAACAACCGTAGAGTGTAGTAATGAGAGAACTTTGTAATAAACTTTTCTTGTTTTGACTTTGTTTCATTATTCTCTTCAATAATACTCAGAATTCTTGATACTGTTGATTGTGCAAATTCCTTTGTTGTACGAATTAATAGTACACCACTTGTATTTACAACACCCGATATAACTTCATCATCCACATCCACATCACGTAAATTGGATTCTCCTGTTAGAGATGCAGTATCCAAAGAAGAACTTCCTGACACAACAATACCATCTAATGGAATACGTTCTCTGGTTTCACTTGGATAATTTCACCAATCTGCACTTCTGTAGGATCAACTTTTATAAACTCTGTTCCGCTTTGTACAGATGCATAGTCAGGTCGAATATCCATCAAAGCTGCGATGGACTTACGAGAATGGTCTACTGCTAAATCTTGGAAGAACTCTCCGATCTGATAGAACAACATGACACCCGTTGCTGTCTTTCCAATCACTTAGATACAATGCCGCAAATGTAGCAATTGCTCATTAAGAAATGCTCGTCTAATAAATTTCGTCTTACGATTATTAGAGGCTTTATAAATAACATCATATCCCAAAATAATATAAGCAATTAGTGTTGAGATATTACTTGCAATACCACTTAAAACAAACGATAGTCCAAATAAGATTGCTCCTAGCACTAATCTAGCCATCATGATTTGAGTACTGTAATCCTTTTTCGTTTCGCTTTTTTGTTCCGCAAAATAGCGCGAGAATTCCACATCAGGTTCTAGTCTTGCAATCATTTCCATAGTACATTTTCAATACGTGTATATTCACTTGTCGCAAACTGTACGCGTAAAATTGCATGCATGAAGTCAGCTTCCGCATGTTCTACGCCTTCAATTTCCATTGCCTTCTCTGCTATTTCATTTGCACAATCTGCACAATCAATATTCTTAATATTAAATTTAAAGAGATGTTTTGTCTCTTCACTTAATGCAGTAATCACTGCATCAGGTTCATCATCATGAATAATATCAAAAACCTTCTGCTCAATTACAGAATGTTTTTCTTCACTCACATACAAAAGTATAGTTTTTGTTGCAGAAAAATGGATGTCTGCACTTAGCATCACCTCTATTTTTCTGATTTCCTCTGCTAATTCTGCCGCACAATCTGCACAATCAATGCCTACAACACGATATTGATATTCCATCTTAACACCTCTCTATACATATAACACTTTGAACAATTATTCAACTATTATGATATTACTTTTTGATGTTTTGTCAATCAATGATAGGAATGATATAACTTCTTCGTTTTGGAGGTAATCCCCCATGATTAAAAGCAAATTATCATCACATACTGCCCGTTGTGGCCAGTGCGATTGGCACAGATGAAGAATATGTACAAGCTGCGATTCAAACCAGGTTTAACGACCCTTGGATTCAGTGATCATGCTGCATCCTACTCCATGTCCTGGATTACGCATGAACATTGAACAAATTCTGATTATTACAAATCCATTCGTACCTTGCAGGAAAAACTACGTATCTCAAATTGATATTCATCTTTGGCATGGAAGTCGAATACTATCCAAGTCAATGGACACTATTCGTGAATACCGAAAATACTTTTTAGATTATATTATTTTAGGACAGCACAATCTCACAATTGATAAAGATAGCGTCCATGAATTTGATAGCTAGCGACCAAATTGAACGCTACGTAAAATGTTTAGAAGAAACTTGCCAACATTATATGTGTGATTATATTGCCCATCCAGATGTATTTCTCTGGAAATATCCTAGAATTGATGAGAGCGTACTAAAGGCACTGAGAAGATTGCAGACATATCACGCTACTATGACATTCCACTCGAACTAAACTGTGGTAGTGGTGTACGCACAGGTAAGAAGGAATATCTTGATGGAGAACGTTATGCCTATCCAACAAGAGAATTCTTTGAAATTTTTGCTAAAAAGAAATGTCCTACATATCATCGGTCTTGATATTCATAATCCACAACATTTCCTAACGAAGAAAAATCTAAAAGCGTGCTTTTATCAGTTGTGGAAGGTCTTCCACTAAACTTTCTGACAGACTCACGACTTAGTCTCCAAAGCAAAGAACGTAAAGCTGTTCTGGTAACATGCAAAAAGCCTAACTAAAATTCATATCAGTTGAGGCTTTTATCATAATTAGTAACTGCTAGTACTCCTAAATTTACTCTAGAGTAAGTCGAAAAAGCAGTTATAAACGCCACAATATTAAAGAGACTCTTCTCACATAATCAAATCATTTATTTAGAAAAAATCTTCTCAAATTATGAATAAAATACTCATCTTTTTCATTTAAATAACTAGATTGTATTATGCTCATCAAAGATGGTATGACAACTACTAACAGTAACGTGCTTAAAAGTCGCAATATTGGTTGCGTACTCAACGTCTCCACTTCCTTGATGCGCAGAATTGGCATTACAGCAAGAGATGAAACTGCCGATTGCAACATGGAATGTCTGTGCCTCTAAATCTGGTAAATTTGTACCAATTGTCTTTATGACTATCATCATTAATAAAGGTGCTATTAGAAACGCCCACAAAGTGCATACACAGAATCTTTTATCAAACTTCACCATAGTCCAGCTTTCGCTAGTACAGTCCCAATATAAATAAGTGAAAGTGGTGTCACAATATTCCCAACATATGTTAGTGTTTTGTCATTACCTGTGGCACTGGAACCTTAGTGAGTAGGAATACGAGTTGCCACAAGAAATCCAATAAGTGGTGGTGTGATAATTTTCCAGTCAAACGATACTGTTGTTTTAGATTGCACCTGACTATCTGTTGTCATCAAAATGGATGCCCAATGTCCAAAGTAGATATCGTATTAATCATGTAATAAACAAGAGAGTATTCTGTTGCCCTTATCTTAAAACAATGCAATGTTTTGAAAGGTAGACCAATGAGAAATAATCTTGCGTTAACAAAGGTATTGATAAACGTGCCCCGTCTCACCAGCTCTAATTTTTCAAACCTTAACAAGTATAGGCAATAATATATCCAAGGATTGTTGCTAGGGCACATAAACCAATCCACTTGAAAGTTTAATGAGGCGATCTCACTGTTAGATATTCCATTACCGAGACAAATATAGATGCTGGTAAAGCAATATTCATAGTGACTTTGAGATGTTATCACTAAAACTAATATCAAACCATATCTGTAGGATATATCCTAGCGAAAATTAAAATAATGACGGGCAATATACTCTCTCTAAAGATTGTAAGAAGACCATAAAGATCACCTAGTATTTTGGATACCACTTTTTAAATCTACGAACAGCCTTTGCCATATCTGGTTCTTTCACACGTGCAGACCTTGTTCCTGTGCCTTTTGTAACCTGCCTCCGCAACCTTAATAGAAACATCTGCGACTACTTGAATGGTGGTAGTACAGGGTGCACCAGGTTGAGATTGGGTCGATGATACCATAGAGTGTGCTGCAGCGCAATCATTCATCTGTTAAAAGACTAGCTTCCGATGCAAGCATACCAAGTCCAAGACCTGGATAAATCAATGCATTATTTAGCTGACACGATCACATAATCAACTCCTTATAGGATACTGTATCTGCAGGACGCCAGTTGCGACAAATGCTTTTCCATCTGACCAAGTGATGAGATCTTCCTAGCACTGGCTTCTGCTAATACAGTTGGATTTGATATGTGGAAAATCATTGGGCGCTCTGTAATCTTGCACATTTCCTCCACAATTTCTTTTGTAAATGTATTTTTGGTTGTGTTGAAGTGCCAACTAAAAGTGTTGGTTTAACAGTCTTGCTTACAACTTCTAATAAGTCAGTTAACTTATCTGCGTTAGGATAGTCGAGGCGCTTCTGCAAATGGTCTTTGTTGAGAGCGTTAAATCATCCATATCATCAAAGAAGACCTTGTTTATCAACCATAAAGAAATGCTTGTACGCTTCTTCCTCAGGTACTACCTTCTGCAACCATTTCACGTAGTACACGAGATGCGATACCGGCACCCTGAGTACCTCCTCCAAGCAAAGATAAACCTGATCAGATGGCTTTTCACCAGTAATTGCTAGTGAGCCAGAAGAGTACCACCAGTGTTTACGATACCTGTACCTTGGATGTCATCGTTGAATGATAGAATTTGCTTACGATATTTTTCTAGAATGTTTGCGGCATTAGAACGTCCAAAAGTCTTCGCAGTGTAAATAGTTTAGGAAATAGACGTTCAGCAGTCTGCTGGGCGATCAATAAAATTGTAATAACGATCTCCGCGCACACGCTCATGACGGTTACCTAGATGGTTAGAGTTCTCAAGTAATTCTTTCACGGTTCGTACCCGCATCGATAACAAGAGGTAACTACCATTGGTGGATCAATTCCAGCCGCTGCTGTATAAACCATCAACTTACCAGCGGAGATATCTCACCATTTTGTACCCGAGTCACCCAATACCTAAGATTCCTTCTGCATCTGTAACAACAATCAAGTCGGATCTCACGCTCACCAGCCGCATTCTTTAAAAGTAAGCTTCAATATTTTCTGGATGGTTAATATCTAAATACGCAGCGTATTGTGGATCAATAAAATGAGATCACTGTAGTTTTCAATTGTATCTGCGATCGTTGGGTCGTAAACAATGATTAAATTCTACTAGATGTTGAGAGAACATATAGTAGAAAAGTGTACGATTTGTATTAAAATCTGCATCAAAAACAAACGTTTCTCTAGATTGTTGCCTTTGTCCGCATTTGTGCATAAGTCTGTTTGCCTGTTCTTCAATTGTTTGAGACATGGTGGTAAAGACCAATCAGGCCAAAGCTTACTGACGTTTCTTCTCATCAAAGGCAGTACCTTTATTTTAGAAAGTTTATTTAAAATATCATGTGCACTCATATCTGCCTCCTTCTATAATTATATTCAATTTTAACATATAGTGTTAAATATCGTACTTAGTATTATTAATCAAGGGTTAAACGTCATCAAATTGACAGTATGCTTGGTACATGAGTAATTTCATATCTTACAAACTATATCGCACGAAAAATACGCTATCATCGGCAAATACGAGGACTTGTGCCAAGAGATGCTATCGAAAAGCCGGTTTGAGGTTAAAAGTACATCAATCAGATTGAGAATAGAAACAAAATCCTCAATGTTCAAACACTGAAAAATTTATTAAAGCTCATGGATTTGACGGTCGAAGAGTTTTTCAATTTTGACAGTTTGGAGGAGACTTAGACTCAAAAATACATAATCTGAACGATTGACGAGTGAAGCTAAAACAGCTTCCAAAACAACAACAAGCTACTTTTTATCATGTTTTTGAAGATATCATCGGCAATCTCCACTAAGCTATGTATCATGCCGTACTTTCTTATGTGAAAGCACTCTTACTATAGCTGAGTATTTTTGTTATAGTCAAACACCTTAGTTATGATAAGAGTTATTCATAACTAAGGAAGAAATCTGAATGAATATTCGTGATTTAAACTGCTTTTTATCAACTATCACAATTAAAATCATTTACGGTTGCTAAACGATATCATGTTAGTCAACCTACGATTTTGCTTATGCCACTAAACGAATTGAAGAGTATTACGCAATGTAGTCTTATTAGAGAAAATAGTATAAACCGTGTTGTTAAATTGACAAAACAGGGCGAAAATACTAGCGTTTTCATTGTAAACAGTTATTAAATGACTCATTAACTCAACAAGATATTACACGTTCCTTGAGTCTAAATGTGCAGTCGGTTTCCACCAATTATCATCAACTCATTTAACTGAAACATCGCGGTTGTAGTGATTTTTCATTCTTCAAGGATATTTATCCGATTCGTGGTGGTTCAATTACACTTGGGGAGGAGTTACTGAGTGGAAAATTAGATTTTCGTTGCTCGGTAGTATCGATCATTTACAACACAGAATTTTTATAATTAAAGAATTATTCCGTGAAGAACTCTTTGTTCTCGTCTCGAAAAGCAGCCTGTATCTAGCAAATTAGAACTATCTTTCGAAGATGTTCTCCAGCATGCCTTCATCTTACTGGATGAACATAATAGCCACACTTAAAAGGCTTTTGATTTTACTAATGCAAGATATGATTATCAAGCAAATATCTATTTTAAATCAGATGATATCAACCTTTATCAAGCAGATGGTTTCACACAACCTAGGAATCTCACTTCTAACAGAGATGTCGACGGATGATTCAGATAATTCATTAATCAAAATCCCTTTCGATGAGAAGGATAAGTTAAATTTTTATATTAGTTATGCTTACCCGAAGATTAATCAATTACGTCCATCCGTTATACAACTAATGCATTTTCTTAGATGATTAACAGACAAAAAGGATATGAATGTTAAAAATTTCTATATCCTTTCATTTTATTCTCAATAAACGCACCTGTATATAGCTGGTAGTACTGACCTTTTTGAGCAAGTAATTCTTCATGCGTACCACGCTCAATAATACGTCCATGGTCTAATACAATAATTACATTTGAATTCTTAACGGTAGATAAACGGTGTGCAATCACAAATACAGTACGTCCATTCATCAAACGATCCATACCAGTTTGTACAATCTGTTCTGTACGTGTATCGATGGAAGAAGTAGCCTCATCCATGATCACCAACTGGTGGGTCGGCAACTGCTGCTCTAGCAATTGCTAATCAACTGGCATTGACCTTGCTGATAGATTTGAGCCATCACCATTCAACATTGTTTGATAGCCTTGTGGAAGATGTCGAATAAAGCCATCTGCACCCGCAAGTTTGGCTGCTGCGATACATTCCTCATCTGTCGCTGTTAGGCGTCCATAACGAATGTTATCCATAACAGTACCCGTAAATAGTACTGTATCCTGCAACACAATGCCTAAAGACTTACGTAAAGAAGACTTCTTAATCTTATTGATATTAATACCATCATAACGAATCTTTCCATCTGCGATGTCATAGAAACGGTTAATCAGATTTGTGATTGTTGTCTTACCAGCACCTGTCGCACCTACTAAAGGCAATCTTTGACCACAGCAAAAACACCAAATAGCGTTACATCATGCAAAATCATCTTATCCGGATTATATGCAAAGTCTACACTTGCGAAACAGACATCACCCTGCAACGCTTTGTATATTTACATGTGCCATCTTCAGTGGATACTTTCAAGCCCAAATTTCAGTCTGTTCATTTGTTTCTTAGCTCGCTCATCTTTTTCTGTCGCGTTAACAAGTGTAACAATTCCATCATCTACTTCGGCTCTTGATCAAGGAGTTCAGACTACACTCCGCACCTGCTAGACCCAGTACTATTGAGTTAATCTGTGCGAGAAATCTGCTGAATCTATACTAGCAAACTGACGCTGACATTCCTAAGAATGGCACTACAACCACAATCGAGAAATGGCAATCTAAAATTGAGAAGTTCGCAATTTCTCTTGAATAAAGATACCACCTGCCTGCTACAAATACATAGATTAGGTAGTTTTACGTTATTTAATGCCACGGCATCAAGATATTGGAATATCGGTTTGCGGTATTAGAAGCCTCAAAAGAGTTCATCATTTGCTCGATTGAAGGCTTCTTCTGCCTCTGCTTGATGGTTGAGAGACTTTAATTACCTTTTGTCCATTCACCACTCTCTTCAACGTGACACCTTCCGTCTTGCCCTGTTGCCTTTTGTTGTAAGATAAAATTACTGCAGAAAGACCACCAAGCTTACGAGTAATTTCAATGGAAATTGCAGCACCAATTAAGATAACTAATGCCATTGGAATACTGTAATAGAACATGATAGCGATAATTGGAGTGATTGTAACGATTGAAATCAATAGCTGTGGAAACTTTGAAATCATCCGGCCGCATTGCATCGATATCGTTTGTATGAGTGAGACATGATGTCGCCGTGTGGATGTAGTATCAAAATAACGAATAGGCAGCTTCTGCATATGTGCAAATACTTTCTTTACGTATCTTGTGTAGAACACCCTGCGTAAAGAACGCCGTGACTATGTATATACAATGCCGATGAAATTAATGCGATACAGATATACTAGCGCAAGTGTTCCAACTAACTCTGACAATATGGTTTAATGCCTTTAAGTCCAACTTGCTCCCACGCTTGTTGTAATACAGCGATGACATTCTGCTGGAAAATGGAAGGTAGTGCACCCAAGACTGCGTTGATAATAATCAATCACGATCAGTGGGATGAACTGGGGTGGTATAGATACACCATCTTCGTAATTCTCTTGAAGGGACTTTTTACGATTCGTTTGTTTCTGAGTTCATGATTAACGAACACCTCCTTCTTCCACAATTTCTCAGTACCTTGTTTATTCTGAGATAGATATATACTTCACGGTAGATTTGATTTGTCTTTAGCAATTCCTCGCTTGTGCCAATCGCATCAATCTGACCGCCATCTAAGACGATAATACAGTCTGCATCTTCTACAGATAGAAGTTCTTTTGGGCAATCATAATCTTTGTTGTTTCTGGAATATATTCTTTCATTGCCTTGACGGATGAGTGCATCTGTCTTTGTATCTACAGCAGATGTAGAGATCATCCATAATCAAAATCTTTGGTTGTTTTTAAAGGTGCTCTAGCGATACAGAGTCTTTGTTTCTGACCACCAGAACATTTGTTCCACCCTAGTTCAATCCAAGTATCATACCCATCTAGCATCCGATCGATAAACTCATCTGCACAAGTCAAATGGTATACATGTTTCACTTCTTCCTAATGTTGCATCAGTACCCTCAACGGATATTATCCATAATCGTACCTAGAGAATAATACATTCTTCTGTAACACCATCGCAACAGAATCACGTAATGTCACGAGATCCTTAGTCTCTCAACATCTTCTTTACCTAGACCCGAACTGTACCTTCAGTAACGTCGTATAGACGTGGGAATCAATGCTTCACTAAAAGAAGATTTTTGCGGAACCTGTTCACCAATAATACCAATCGTTTTTCACCCAGATTTAATATGGACATCGATATTTTCAAGAACAGGTCTTTCTGCTGTAGGTGAATATTTGAAACGAACATGGTCGAAATCAATCGAACCATCCTTCACCTCTGTAATCGCATTTCCTTTGACGGCGATAGAGACTCTTCTCATTTAATCACCTCAACAATACGCTTGCTTGATTCTTCAGAGAAAAGTCATCATGCACAATACCATCGATAGCATCATTAAAAAACCATGATTTGGAATCCACTAAGTCATCAAAAGTAGATAGCTGTCTCACGTCTAAACTTGTCGCATTTGTTTTTGATGATCATTTCAGGCCAAACATCAATACAAATAACATAACCGCATAAATACTTATCTGCATCAATGGATTATTCAATGCGATAATCTGTTCTGCACGTGTAAAACATTTTACGAGTGTCATTTGATGTCTCATCAATTCTCGATTTCATAGTCCTCACGTACAAAGTTTCATTGACGACCGCACCTTTACATTTTCTTCTACGATGCTGTAATCTTATCAAAGAGAAATCCCTTTTTAAAACTGGCATAGCTGTTCTTACAATCAAATACATGACCGATTCCTAGAATGGAATGATAATTAAGAAGATGACTGCCATTGATCCTCCCATAATATATGCATTGTAGAGAGAATATTAAATTGAGGTGGAGCGTACAGCAGTACGAATAATCATCATAAATGCCATCTGCATTTTTGAATATCAGTCGTTAATCGGTAACGAGTGATGCAGATGAGAACTTATCAATATTTGAAAATGAAAATTTCTGGATATTGGTGAAGATGTCATAACGTAAGTTACGCTAGATCCTGTACTAGCCTTGGCAACAATAGATACCTGCTAAGTATCCACATAATAGTGAAAGCAGTGATAAAGGCAACTAACTTCCATGCATATCCTAAAATCACTGATAAATCACAACCTACTTTTAATATCATTGATTAATAAGGATGTTAAAAATGGAATCAATGCCTCAATGATAACTTCACTATTACAAAGGTTGAGTGTATGTATTTGCTAGCTTAAAACTCATGAATGCACTTTCATTAATTTGCAACCATTTCTGCTCCAAAGATACGTGACTATTTTACACTAAATTTAAAAAACATAAAGGAAAGATACTATCTTCTAATCGATCCTTTTATAAAACTCTTCTAATGTAAGCCCTGAATCATAAACTTTCTTGGCTTCTTCAACACCGATATATCTGAAACTCCACATGGATTGTAGGCGATACTAGTAATCGTTTCTTTTCCCACGAGGGAAGCGGAGATATATCCGTATCCATAACTATGCTTTAATAACCACTGATACGCGGACTGTTGATTCAGAGGATCATCAATATCATAAATTCGATTATCATCAAGATAAATCGACCGCCAAACCAAGTTGGTGTTCACAAGCGCAAGGAATCGCATCATGTTGATCAGCTGATGCCTTACCGTCAGTTGCTACGCCGAGTGATCATACAATTCTGGCTGTTGCTCATACTGACGATAACCACTCACTAAGTATAAATTGATATTATCTTACAGCTGCCTCAAACATGTTTGTCAATGCACGTTTGCAGCTTCACTACAGTATTGGGTACCGTTAGAATTCACATTAACTTTAGTCAAATCAGCTGGGTATATGCTCCGGGATCAATTGGATGACTCTTATTTGCCAATCTTCTGAATAGACGATACAGTAGTTGTATCGACTGTTGGTTTTAACAGTTGTTAGGGTTGGAGTAGGAGTAGCGTTGATAGTGTAGGACTAGGTGTGAGTCACTACAGAACTATTCTGATTCGTCTGTATGGCGGATAAACAATCTTGGCAAATCTTTTCTTAGATAAAGTACG
>BNJU01005065.1_pt1 | contig 103485 bp, 142 predicted proteins | sample 8539281 | NCBI WGS metagenome assembly BNJU01 (sample SAMD00202456, study PRJDB9452) | human saliva metagenome | isolation source: human saliva | place: Japan | reverse complement strand
GGCGGCGGCACCACCGCCGGTACTCGACGCAGTAGAGTTGCAGGCCAGCCATGCGCGCAGCTACGCTGGCACCGGGAAGCCTTGCCAGGCAGTATTCCCGCATACTGGGCATATGGCGCTATCCGTGCAGACCTGGCAAGCCGCAGCGGCGTAGAGCTGATTCGACGTAACCGGCGCGGGCGTTGACCGCTTCTTCACCGTTCGCGGCATCAGCAGCTGCAGTTCGTCTACAACTGGCAGCGATCAGCGCAATCAACATATCGGTTCCATTGGCTACCCCAGCAGGTTCAGTTCTTGCCTGTACCCGCCGGCCGGTACGTGGTACGTGCGGCCGCTGACATTATCACCGTACGCGGGGCCTGTACGACTCTACCCTTCTCCGAGAACGGCTACACCGCCCTGTTCACTGAGAGCACTGCGCATCGCTCGCGCGGCGCAGACTCCCGCCTAGTATCCCGTAACCGCGGAGAGCAAGCACCACCGGCGAACAAGCCATCACCACCCCCACGGTAGACCTGTCGAGGCACCTAACGGCGTGTAATAACACCCGCACGCAGCGGCGCCACTCGCCGCGCGGGCACATAATAAGACCAAGACAGAAGGAGACCTTACAAGCACGCCATCACTCGCGCAAAGAAGCCCGGCTTGAGACCAAGCTGAGGCATTCGACCCGCCGCGATACACGGGTTTGCTGTCTGCTGTGCTGGTTTCCGCGAAAAACAGCGCTCAGGTGGGGAGTCGGCAGCCGGGTACAGGCCGGGCACTCTTTGCCATCAAAGGCCCCGTCAAAGCGTGGGCGGTGGGCCCTGCAACCTGCACGCCGGGACACCGCAAACCCCAAAGCGACAAGACCGTAACCACTCGGGACAGCAGCGCAGACGTACTACCCATCACGCTATCGGCAGCCACGAGTGCACACCACCGGAGTATCATTCAGGGATCCGAAGCTTCCTCGCTCTGGAACTGCTGAACCGCCGCGGAACCTTCACTAGAGAAGCGCACACCGGCTGTGGGTGGACTCGCACTGGGTTTTGGACGCTGGAGACTGCCGCCCGCAACACCAGAGCTCAGTGTGCAGACCGTCACCAAAGAACAGGTAGAGTTCATCTGTCCAGGCGCTGAAAATCCAGAGCATTCCTGCAGAATGGCTCAGCCACCCTGCCTGTCCACTTTCCTCCTCTACTCAGAGGCGCGGCGAATCCTCCAGCGACAAGGCAGCATCTACCGCGCACGCAGCTCGTCATCCTCGAGTCGGGTGCAGGCCGTGAAATCCGTACGTGCAGGAGCGAAAGTGCCACATCTTCGCCACCGGGCACGCTGTTGTACAAGACCAATGGTGTTCCTACCATCCAAAGAAACGCTGAACACCGGTGAACATGCGCCACACCACACCCGGCGCACCAGACCTGCGCTGTGGATACAACGCGTGGTCTACGCACACCCCATAGCAATCTGAGCAACCCCGCCCACAGCCCACCACCACAACCCTAAGGACAAAAACCAATGGCCCATCTACTCTTACACAGAATGACGGTTGCGCGCAGTCGCGTCACCAGCCTGGAACGCATCCGGGCAGTAGACGCATAGCTCAAAGAACATCGTCACCGACGGCACCGTAAACGTCACCACCATATCAGCTGGGGTTGAGAAGGCAGCGAAAATCACCAAGAATGCACCAGCCGGCGCCTCTCGCACTCTCGGTGAAAACCCGCCGTCTGTCAAGAACGTAACCGCCGCTATCGAGTTCTGCCACGTAGACCCGCAGCGAGCTCTACCGCCAGTGGGCGCGCTCCGTACCTATTGACGGCGGCAACAAGCCGTACAGGTGTGGCCCTCAGCATCGGCTCCATCGAGAAAGGCATTCGCACTCCGAACTCTGTGCATCCCTTGACCCCTGGGCTCCAGCTCACCTGACGCGAGACACTGTCCATGTTACACGTTGTACGCTTCATGCAGGGCAGCGTGCTCGGTGAGCAGGAATACACGCACGACGGCGCGGTATCCTTCAAAATCGAGGCAGATGGTATCCTCGCCAGCGGTACTCAGTGGGGCAAAAGGCCCTACGACGTCGTTATGGGTGCAGGCGCACACGAGGCGGCGCGGCCGCCTGCACAGCTACCCACCGCACTCCGTAGCAAGGCATCGCACTGTACATCACCACGCAGTAGCACCGCCCGCTGTGAACGAAAGAGCCTGCGAGTTACCCCGTCGAAGTAACCACCGCACCCAGCAGAGCGGTACTGAGAAACCCCGCCGCCCTGCCCGTGGCAGAGGTTTACTCGTCTCACCAAAACAAGGAGAACAAACATGCAGGAACGTGCGGCTGGGATGTGAGCTACTCGGCACTGTGCAGGGGTCAGCAGACCAAGCCTTTATCGACTCACTGAGACCCAGAAGGTTTCTAAAGAAAGCAGAAAAAGCGGCAGTCGCCATGCCTGAGACAGCTGGACTGGTGAAACGGTTCCGGACAATGCGGCGGCGAAGACTATCTACAAATCGGCGGATGTCACCCATCGTCGGTGCTGGCAGTGACGCGAACGGGGCGACGCTCCCAACCATCGGGCATTTCGCATAAGAATCCCCGCCCTACTCGGGGAACCCTGCGTGCAACCCTGGGCTGTGGCGGGTGCGCAGGAACTCCAACACGTGCAGGAGACCGATGCCTGCCCGTCGAACTACCGCAGGGGGTCAGTGGGCTCACCGAGTGGTGCTGGACGGTAAGCCGCCGACACCTGGCTGTAAAGACCAGCGCTTTTACTGAGTCTGGTTCCTGCTGCGCACCCTCTATGTGCCGCGCTGAGCTGGTGGAGCGCGCTACTCTCCAACACGCGTCAGCCCATCTCACCTCAGCGTGCCGCCACAGACTATGCCAGCCAGCCGCACAACCTAACCCCCTGCCTAACCGCCCTCCAGCACACCTGCACCCCAACCACGCACGCCACCGCCACGCCAACAGACCCGCCCGCGCCACGCCAATCTACTATACGCTTCGCTCACTCGGGGACAGTACAGCATTGTGCCGATCATACCACCGACCACCAGCACCAGACGCAACGAACGGGGCCTTGGGAAGGCGACCCTGAAGGACAGTGATGAGGTGATAATGACTGACATTCCAAACCGGCTTCCCCGTCTTAGACATAGCCGTGGTAGTAGTCATCGCGCTTTCCGTCGCATCCCCATTCGCGGTAAATACCGCGCCATGCAAAACTACGGAAAAGACGTAACTCGGCGGTGAAGCACCGGTAAAACGACCACGGGTCCAAACCTCAAGGGACGACTTGAACAAAACCACCGAAATAACCGCGAGGCTGGAAAGCCGTGCAAGTCACAACGGCCGACATCCGGGCAAGCTAAAGACACAGCCAGCACTAGACTTTGGAGGAGGCTACGCTGGAGCTGGCGAACGCGACAAACCGACGATATTAACAAGCAGTACACGCTCTGGAAATGAAAACAGAGGTAGCAAAGCAGGTTGAGCTGGTAGACCGGAAAGTAAACCACCGTAACGCCGCTACACTTCTGTCGTGTAATACCTGCACTGAAAACGGCGGCGGAGGGCCGTACATCCGACCCACACCTACGAATAAAACAACCTGAACCAAAGAACACGCATGGCAAGACCGCGTAGCAGTGTGAACGAGAATGAACCTCACCGGAAAACCCTAGAAGGGCCTGACAGCGTACTATCACAAGTAACAACAGCAGCTGAAACCCACTGGCAGACCGCGTAACCGTAACGGAAAACAACCCAGCACCCGCTAGTGCTCACCCTGGATAACCGACCCTCACCCTCGGGGGCGGCGGCTCAGTACCAGCTCCCCAACTAGCGACGTGAAAACCACCACAATTACCGACAGCAGGACGGAACCATTTCCATTAGGTAACACCACGTGGTAGCTTATGTTGAAAGCTGGCTGGGACAGGCACCTTTCACTAAACACTAACAATCACGAGAATACCCCGCCTACTGGTAAATTCTTATCTAGAAAGAAAAAGCTGGCGAGCCAAAAACAGGCGAAAAGGACGCACCGACATTATGGCCGCAGTGCGGTACCCTCACTCAGCACACAAAACCACCGACGCAAGCCGCGGCTTATTGCTCGCAGTACAGCCCGGCTCGGCATTCGCGTATGCTCCCCAGACTTCGAGCAGACCCAACCGGGCTTGAGACTCCTTTGAGCAATCCAAAACGCAGTAAACGCCGCCTCCGCCGCCGGGGCAGGTGGTATCAGCCGGAAGAAAGCCATAGTCAGCGCCCGTTCATCGAACTAAAAGGCATGGTGCAGATAGTCGGTGACGGCAACACCAACCGAAAATCATAGCCACTACCTCAAAACCATCAACCAAAAACCGGCGTGTTCACGCACAGGCACCTGGAACAACCGCACTAAGACCCACCCTGCACACGCTTCGGGTATCTAACATCTGGATAAAAGCACGCCGCCCGGTATTCAGCACCAGAACTTTATACCCAACCTGCGGGGTGCTGTTCAGCACCGACTTGAGCGGACCCTGCCGACCAGACGCAGTACCCACCTGCAACTACGCGAAATCTGGGGCATGAGACCGGAACCGCCTTCCTCGGCACGGACGACCAAGCGATGAAAGTAAATATTCTCGCTCGGACATAACGCCAGTCATCAGGCTGGTTAATCGGCAAACCTGAAAGGACACCCCGAAGGAACCGGCGGCGCGACAGATAGCAGTTCTTCGGGGCCGACATCGGCGGGTGCAACAAATCAATGGACGGTACGCGGGCATTGAGGTCTACATCCTGAAAACCAATTCGTGAGCTCCACTTCGTAGTACACGGCGGCAACGCAACCTTCGGGCAACTCCTGCATGACCTCCAACACGCGGCGACGTTACCGCAGGTTCACCGCAAGCCGCTAAGAAGAACAGCCAAAAAGGCGGCGCGGATGGTACATCCATTACCAAATGCGTACTCACCAACTGTGAAGCACAAGAAAACGTTGGCTTCCATCCTCTTTCTGGCGACAACACCCTGATAGGGTGCAGGGCGAGAATCCTCCAGCTATGGGGCACCGCCAGACAAGCCGGAGCAAACCAGCGGCGAGCTTCACCATCTGGCACCGGCTCCAGACGGAACAACCTACTCAGGTGCCTCTCGGGGCAGAAAGCATCAGGCAGGGGCGGTGGGCTTCATTGAGAGCTGGTTCAGGGCCTCACCAGCCAAGGCTGTACCTCGCTGGATGTATCCGGCACCCGCCAGCCAGCACTCAGCCTCAGCCCAGCCTGAGTCAAAAGACCCTGAGGCGGAACGTAGACAGGTCATGAATACCACCTCACCGCATAAAATAGCCCTGTAGTAAAGCAGCCTCACCGCAAAGGCGTGCGCCCCTGGAATACCCCCTTTGGTGCTATCAGATTTTTCGACCCACTTCGGGGCAAGGCTACCCCATCAAGCACAACTCAAGCAGACCTTCATGAACGGCGTGCTTCACCCTCCCGCCAACACCTACACCCATCAAGACCGCAAAAAGCGTTGTAAGCAGGCTCCATCTACGTAAACGCCGGTTCGTGAAATTGCTTCAATGGGGTGTCCCGAATCAGGAAGGCTCAAGTCGTACCGACCTTGTAGGCTTCTTCGTAGGCTAACCACCACACCACCGCAACCACAGACTTTGAGAGACCATATTTAACGAACTTGCCGCTCAGCGAACAGGGGCAATTTACCAGCGCGCGCCATAGAGCATAAAACAACTCATCAAACAGGGCAACCTTCCAGCCCTCCACAACCCCTGCCAAGCTACCGCATCTGAAATTCGCTTCTTGAATACGTTATATGAACTACCGTGACCGGTGACGAGACAGGGCGCTCACCGACACTTCTGGACATGACCCCAGCAACACAAGGCAGGGATTATCACTGGACTTTGCAGTTGCCGGCAGGGAAGGTGGCTAAGGGTGCTCTATTTCCAGTTGCGAAAACCGCGGACCGAACACCGTACGTACTGCATCATGATAGTTCTGATCAGTCACGCCAGCCCTACAGGCAGCAGTGGTATCTGGATGGATAGGGGCCGAAAGTGCAGACCGACTGCCAATGCCGCCAGATCGCTACATTCTCAACATTTAGGATTCTTTGAAGTTGATGCCTAGTACGCATACCCATCATCGACGACGAAGGGGAACTAACGAGACAGTAAAGACGCAGTGCAGAAGTGAACGCAAACTACCCGCTCAAAACCACCCTAAGGCAAACCATCCGAAGAACGGCGCGCGGCACGCATCGAAACCCGACAGCCGACTTCGGATTTATCAACAGCGACGCGCCTGCTCACCCATCACCTACACCTGGCCGGACTACTACAACATTAAACTGGGCGAAATTCACAATTCAGGACTCACTGCGGCGCGAGTCGTTTCTTAACCGCTCTTCCGGGAATGGCTAAACGACAAACGACCAGATACTGAGCTTCGCCACACAGGCAAACACTCACTATTAGCCGCCTGAGCTAAGCGCATCGCGTTCACGTCAAGACACGGCACCGGTACCCACACGCAAGCAGACGGCACCTACCGCGAACCAGGGTGCGCTCCATGCTCAGCGTATCAATGAGGAAAGCAAGTCACTCGGTTCTGGACCGTTCATCCTAGACTCAGTAACCGCCCGTATACGCGACTATTCAGGTATTCGCGCAGGGCCGAGCGCAATCTTCCTGGAGTGAGTGGTAAACTGGCTCTGACGTGCCAACAGCAGAAAATCATGCCGTTTTACTGCTACAGCTCTACACCGTCAAGAAAATTGTCGGTAACGACGTTTCCGTCTCATCAGCACCGAACCAGTTCCGCAGAAATGATGGACGCTTGCGACATCGCATGCACCCTGAGATCAAGCGCCGCCAATGCCTCGACCCAACCGCCAAACATCCACTGACCACCACAAGACTGCATCATGGCGGTTCTGGCGCATCATCCATCCGGCGTAGCCCTCAACATTGAGGCAGTATTCCTGACAAGCTAGACGCGCTCAACATCAGGGCTGAGCCTACCATCACCGATGGGTGTTCAGCATCGGGGACCCGTCGCAGACCACCCGCAGAGAAACCCTACGATAAAGCCTTCGGCGTTCGTAGAAGACGAGTGAGGGCCTGGGCGCAGGGTCTGGCTGCACCTACCTCTCACGTAATCAAAGCGCTCGAAACCGACAGCAACTGAAACAGCAGGAAGGACCAAGCATAATGAGCATACCCGCAGAGGGCCCTGCTCCAGCTGGTGCACCGTGCCCAAACATCAGAGTGAAGGCCAAGCCAAGAAACGCGGCACCACCTGCACCCTGCGACCAACTAGCCACACCCACCAGACGGGCGAAACCATGCCCGTGCTGTGGGTGCAGGCACAACTCCACCGAAGATGTACTGAGTGGTACCATGCGCTTCGCCGATGAATCTCAACCGACGTGAGGGTCGTCGATGAAGCCGCAGACCGGCGTGCAATACACACTCAGCGGCAAGACACCCAGCACCTGGCACTTTACACCCATCCCCGGAACCGGATACACCTGCGCTGGTAAACACGCCCTGACGGATACATCACCACCGGAAAATACGAATGGCGCTTCACCATCGGAGAAGCCAGTACCTGCAACACTGAAAACCTATCGGGTAGTCAAGCAAAAGCAATCCCATGCCACGCCCATGCGGTATGCGAAATCAACCACCCGCGCGCGGTGCCTCCAGCCTAAGTTTCGGCAACGCATAAGTGCGGCCTACAAGAAGAGCTACCGCCCCGGCTTGACTAAACAACGGCTCGGCGGATGCGGAACGACTCTATGGACGCAGTTGAGGGGCCGGGTGGGCGGTAGACAGCCGCGTCACCCCGATTCCACTGCCGCTCTTCCGGTAGGCGTGACGACAAGGGCCAATAGAAGAACAGTTCGTAGACACCACTGCCTGGATGTTCCCGCACACTGGGAACTTCACGCTAGAAATCCGGCTGGCGAATCCGCAGTTCGCCCGGGCCAGACCAATGCAAATGTGGATGAGGCGCGCGCTCTGAGCCTCTACATGGCGAAATCGTCGCAAATCATCAGACACGCAAACGCAAACGCAAACTAGACCACTACACCACCGTACCGCGCGGGAACGCACCGGAACCTGGAAACTCGCGCATAGCATACGGCAGCATCTACACCACGCGTACCACACACAAGCGGCTCCCACGGGCCGCACACCGCGGCTCAAGACTCTCCAGATTCAGCGGGTGACGCAACAACGCCGTATGGAAACGCATCAGGCTACGCTCAAACGGAACAACATCGCGCGTACCGGGTGTACAGCGCAACGCAAGGGAAAGAGCGCGGGACAATGCCCTAGCAAAATCATCCACCCAGCAACGACCAGCACACGCAAGTCAAAGGTGCAACGGCGCGATACGATTTTGACTTTGAGCCACCCCACCCGCCATCGTCGTCGACGCATTTCCACCCCGCAGCAGGCACCGAAAACACCATCTGGCAGCGAGCGGTACCGAAACATGCACTGCACAGCCATGAAAAGCGGCCCAATGGATGTGCAACACTTTCGACCCTTCGGCACCGGCGGATGGGGGCCAAAAGGCGGCGGCTGGGGTCACCAGCCTCAACGCGAGTGAGCACAAAGCGCCATCGCCGCGTATGTGGTGGACGCGCACCCAACCGCGAATGGGCGCTGGATGGAATACCGCACAGACGGCATGCGTGCCACCATCAACGACCGCGCTAGAAACAGGACGGCTGCGCGGGCGCAGCAGCACAAAATCCTCATGGGCTGCATCCGCTCCACTCGAGCACAATCAGCCGCCACCGAGGCGGCGACCACGGGACGCGTTATACCACGACATCGGCACGGGCATCTGGCGCAGAATACTTTCGACGCCCGGCGCAAAGACACAGAAAGGGCCAAACGGAGAACCGTACTATGTCGCATCCGTTGGCAGGTTCTCGATTGAACGGCCGACCGCGACATCTCACGCACGTACCACGCCCAAACCCGACCAGCCAATCCAGCAGTCGTATGCCCTTTTACTGCTCCTGCAAACTGCCATACGCACGCAGATGGGGTAACGGGCGAAAAATCCACGCACGCCCTAGCCTTCACCTTCGAGGGCCCGTGGCGGCGAACAGGCGAACCGCGACGCAAACGGCAGCGTTACCCGGCTCTACGGCGCACTCATGGCCAGCCGCAGGACAGACGCATAAAGCACCACCGACACTGGCCCAGCTCACCAAAACACGTAATGCGGCCGCGTGCGCTGGACATGACGCAAGTTCAACCCCGCGGACAACCCTACACCCACTAACTCAGCTACTCTGCATGCCGCCCGAAAAATACTGGCATCGTCGGCACGGACACGAACGCCTGGGTACACCTTTCAACGCCCACATCGGTGCCAGAAGCCTGTACGCCATGACGGACAAAAGACCCTGGCTGCATGAGGGCGAACTATACCAAACTGCTATGGCCGAAAAGGCATACGCCGCCCTGAGACATCTCTTGGATTTTCCGTGGGACTTAACCGAGATGGGCGAAGAAGTCGACGGGGCCGCCCGGGCGTAGAGCCTGACTCATCCGGCGCACCGAGCACCTACCATCAACCCCGTGCAGCAATCAAAGTAGTCACTGTGCTATGGTAATTACATAGACCGTTTAGCAACCCAAAACACGGTGAAGAGTGCCTCAATGTCCCTCAGACCGCCATTCCCTACCCAAACCGACGACACAGAAGCCAAAGCGGGCTTCTGGGCCCTAAAAGCACGCCACAACACCGGCTCCAGCCTCCACTCACTCCGCGGCCTGCACCAGGACGGCTTGGGCACGACTTAAAACCCTGCTGGCACGGTGCATAGCCGGCGACAGCCGACGCAAGCCTCTACATCGTCCTTGAAGCGGTAAACGCCCCTGCACCAGGCGTCGGAGACTACCGAGGCCAAGTAGAGAAACCAAGAACTCAAGGCCACCTGGGAACGCTGCCAAGCGGCCCTGCACGAGACTGGACACAGGCGACAACCACCGCACGGTGATAAAATAATACAGAAGTCGCCATACAAGGTGTGCACATGCGACTCTCTCTTACCCACGCGAAAAGGCCCGCCCATGAGCAACCTCACCATGAAGTAACCACCGGCCAACCCCGCTACAGCCTAAACGCCGCCGCTTGAATGCCTCGCACTGAAATACGCACGGGCACTCTGTAAAGACTCAACGTACAAACTACAACGCATCCAAACCATCGCGCAGGAAGGTCACCGTAGGCTTTCAAGACGACTTCGAGGGCCTAGACGACGCACCGGAATATGTCTAATAGATATGGCGTGCGCATCCTGCGACACAAGGCGCACGAAAGCCGCCTTCTGATGCTCAATCCAGAAAGCACCGACCGCACCAGCCACACTGCAAATGGAGCCTATATAACCCATGACCCGCGCAGAGCGGCCAGCATCATTCAAGGCGGTGAAAATTCTAGCCGTTTACAGCCTCTACGCCATACCAGCACGCAATCGCAGCATGTAGCAAAACCTCACCAAAAGCGCGCGCGTACACCTCTGCAACGGACAGGCCGCCCCCATCGACGAGATCGTGCGCGGGCCGGTTGGCTCAGGCGCGCGTGAGTATCCATCCGCCCGTACTCTCCACCAGCTGGCTGTGGTAGTACATAACGAAATCATCATAGAGATTATGCTAGAGCCCGCTGTGCTTGAGTCCTAGACGAGACGGGAAGCGCAACCGCACGCGAAATCACACATGACGCGCTCCAAGCACTCACCGACACCGCAGAAATGGCGAACACCATGCAGGCTAAAGCCGTCCTCCAAGAAAAGGGCAACCTGCCATACTCCGACATCCACGCAGAGGCTGGACCCACTCCCCAGCCCTCGGAGGATACGGCAGCATCGCTGGGCATCATAAAGAAAGCAGACATATGGGAACGCACGAAGCACACACGCCGACAGCTCGAACGGCAAGCACTCACGCAGCACCCGCTCAGCCCAACAACTCATCAAAGCCAACATCGTGGCCAGGCCGTGTGCGCACCGGGCGCGTGGCGACTCAGTAAGCATCAGCCGCGACGGGCTTTGCAACCACCGCCACCATCCGTAGACACCCACGCTATGCCCTATGCTGCTAGAAAGAAGGGCGCGGGTGGGTGTTCACAAAATAAGCAAAGCACTACGGTGGTTCCGAGCCCAGGCTCAGCAAAGGTCATATTCGCCGCCCGCGCCCGCAGCCGCAGATTATCCACATGGTAGCCGCTCAAGCTACGCGCCCGCCACTTCTTTCCACGCTAACCTGCTCGGAGCACACTGGCACCGCTTGTACTGTGAGGCAATGACAAAATAACACCACAACGCACCGACGCTTGCAGGCGCTTCCAACCGCGGCGCATATCAACCCCGCCGCCGCTACCCACCAGAACGGCGGCGCACCGACCGTAGATAGAAATGCAGGTTCGCCAACTTATTCGCGCCGCGCACTGAGTCCTGGGTCCGTTGAGCAGACTTCACCATCAGCGCCATAACGCAAGACCTACCGCGTAAAACCTGGTGGGAGGCTGTACTCAGTGGCAGTACCCAGACCGAAAGCGCCTCATGAAATACAGACCTAAGAACATCAACAACAGCGCCGAACATCGGTGTTAGACGTCCACTCAACACCCTCATCAAAACCATCTTCGTACGGCCAGAAGCCGCCGCGTACTGGAACAGCTCGAAGACGAAACATGATTTGGACGTAGGGAACGGCATCTACGAACTAATCAACAAGCTACAGGAAATCGCAGGCAAGGGCCATCAAACCTCCACGCGATAACCCGGCTGATAGGGCTGTTCTCTAATTTTACCTAGAAATAGAGGGATGGGCCACCATCCACAGGCGGGTATCGAACTAGACCTACACCGGGGCCGCCGTCATATACTGGGCCTGGAAACGCAGGCGGAAGACGCTAAACGACTTCCGTAAAAGAGATGCTGGAAGGCGGCCAGGCCTGCAGCAACACACACCCACCGGGCGGTAGCAGCTAGCCCCTACACCAGGGACAGCGCTGGGCCACAACTCGCAGAACAGATACGGCTCTTACGGCAGATGCAAAGCAGCTGGCGGCGGCGCAGAACCCACCAACCGAACAACAGCAACATTGATACACTAGAGCGCGGGCACTCACGGAACTGCCGCGCTGTTCTCTTTAGTTTCCCAGGGCCCTTCCATGCCAAGCAAAAGATAGATTCTGCTGCCTCGAGGTGGGGTGGCTGCCCTGAGAACCACCCTCAAAAGATACGAAACGAACATCAAACGTGCAAAGCGGCCAGCAACCATACAGGTACTGGCAGACACCACACACACTTGCGCGTGCAGACATCCACAACCTCCGGCGCTCCATCCGTACGCAATGCGGGCCACCATCCACGCACAAGTAACCGCAGACTCTGCACGAGCACGCGCCGGATAGCCATGAACTAGCCATGACAGCGCTTACATCCCCGCCATCGTGAAGCCAGCACCGAACGCGCCCGCGCAGCTTGCTGAGGCACTCACCAAAGAACGCTTCACCGCACTGCATCCAGGCAAACCTGGAGCGCGCGGTCAGTACGCAATGAGTTACGGAACCTCTCACGCCGCGACTTCACCGTCACGTAGCGCCGTACTACGCGACTCACTCGAACATTTCAAATACGAGCTACCGCACCAGCCACCGCCCACATCAAAATCGTAACCCTCACCACGAACGCATACCAAAAAGTACGTGAGAGACCTACGCCGCCCTGGCCAGGCGCATCCGCATCTCATCCCACGCCCGCGTACACGCTCCAAAAGCAGCACGGCGAGGCGCGCTAGTCACCCGCCTCGAATAGCGAAGAATCCGCGCCGCGTATCCAACGCATCCATCGCCACATCAACAGCCCAAACTCAGGGCGGTGCAAGCCTGCGCACAACGCACTATCCAGCATCAAAATGCCGGCTCAGCATGTTCGCGGACTAGCCGTACTCAGCCTGGTAAGCCTCATTCCACCAAAACTAGCGTCGTAATACCCCCGTTGCTCTCAGGTATAGGGTCCACTGACTGCCGCCACCGCGGGTAGCGCACATCCTCACCCACTCGATCACGTCCTCGGTGTACTCAGCGGGCCCGCACTCATATGCCCTCCTAGCCGCTGTCATATACGCCGCGCTATCGGCGTATGGGCGGTAGCTCGGCGGGCGCGGAGCGACTTCATCATGCCGTAACCACTGCGCAAACCTGCCAAGGGCTCGTGGAGTTGTGACTACGTCCTTCTGGATAACGTCAGCCACCAGAAGGCCATGCTGAACTTTGTCGCTTCTGCGTCGAAAACAAGGCGAGATCAAAGCCGTAGGACGCTTCCGCCGCGTCCGTTGGCGAGCTGGCATCAGCAATGCTCCGACGCGCCGCGCCGCGGCGAACTGCAAAGGTTCATCCACAACGCCGGGCGCTTCATGCACTGCGCCCTATAGCGAGGCCGGAGAGCCTCGCAAACGCACTCATCAACGTACTAACCACAGGTGGGCGCGTACTGCCAGACATCGCACGCCAGGTTCAACGACGTAGCAATGGCAATCAACACCCTGGACGCCGGTACGAGACCTCCAGAAGGGATGATACGCCCAGCTCGTTCGACGCTATCAAAGACCTGCTGCGTCTCACCATGGAGACCCTAATCGACGTATTCGACGCACTCACCAAAGCAGCACGAAGCAGCCGGGAACCACACTCAAAGGCTTCACGATGGCGCCAGAACGCACTCAACCCAAGCCGCGCGGCGAGGTTCTTCCAGGTGCCATGACAGCTTCAGTCTTCAAGGGCGCACTGGTACGCAATGCGCGAGACTGGCCCTGAGTACGCGCCGCTCGGTGCCAGCGCTCCGGAAACATGGCACCCCCATCATCGCCGCATTCACCAAAAGCGCGCACCGGTCTTTGGCCAATTTCACTAGCGAGACCTCACCAAAATCATAGATATGCTCAAGGCTTCCCGGCAGTATCTCTCAATGATATTTCGACGGCTTCGACAACGCTTTGCCGAAGGCCTAGGAACCTATGGTGAGCCCTTGAGAGAACTCATCGGCAGCAACGTTGCCGAAGGGCTGTCAGACGCATCCTCGGCATCGTCGGCCCCTCGTGGGTCCAGATGGCCCGGTACCCTGCTCCCTGATCTTTGACAAACTCTGGCCGACCATCCACAAAGTGACCAGACGCGCTGGGAACAACCTACTAAGCCACCGTCACTACTACCACACGCTGGAGACCCTAGGAAAGCGTCCGGCGAACTAGCGCGTCATGAAGCGGTTATCAAAGGCTACAAAGCCCTTAAAGCCACCTACCGGCCATCGCCGCGAACGCACTCGGGAAAATGGCCGCCGCTGTCTGACGAATCACTCGCTGGCGGCGCTCAAAGACTATGCTACCAGACCTGGCAAAAGAAATGGCCGCCAGCCATCCAACTAGCGGACGCAATCGTAGAGCTGCTTCCAGACCTCACCGAGATTCTACTAAAACTCTTCGTCAGCTCTCACGCTACCTAGTAAAGGAGCTGTTCATCATCCTGAGACCATGCAAACCGCCGTGCCACTATTCAGCATCGCGCTACAGGCCCTGCTGCCGTTTCGCAACCGACCTGCGAAATTCGTGCTGACGTCTAAAAAGGCAATGGGAAGCCCAGATGGCAACTCGCTGTCAGGTAGCACTTGTCAATGTCTTCAAAGTCGATCAGGACTTCCTCAAAGACACTGGGCGAGGCTTCGTCCAATTCTTCAGGACGTGTCCAGAGAAGGTAGATTCTCACAAGAGTTCACGAAAGAAGGCGGCGTGCTCGACAGCCTCCAAAAGACCTCTCCGAGGTGCGGAAGCCTTCAGCAGCGTGAAGGGCGACGATTTGAGCAAATCGGTACCGTCGCGACATAAACGACTGTCACCTCCGCAGCGGTGAGGCACGCACTGGCGGTACTCACCGTGCGGCAGCAGCGAAAATCAGGCAAGGGCGTGAAAGTACGCGGAACTTACCGCAGCAAGCGTCGCATCCTACGCACTCTACGCGAAATGGTGCGCGTCGTATCCCAATGGTGGGTGCAGCGCCTCTCGAGACCGTGCCGGAACTGCCCGCCACGTCGGCCAAAACCCACACAAAACATCTGACGAGCAGTCTCAAACCCGCAAAACATCGCCCGTTGCCAAATGGTGCAAGCCGCTCAGCTTACGCCGGTGGCTTGTAGCACGCACTATCGGGGGCGGGCATCGCCTCTACAATAACGCCAGCAACGCATTCCAAGGCAGTAAACGGTGCCGATGAACCAAATCTCGCAAATCGCGGGCCGCTATCGGCAACAGAGCGGGTAGCATCTGGCAACGCGGTACGCGGGCTCGCAACCGCGCCGTTGAAACGCCACAGACTGAACCACTTCCGCGCCGCTGGTATCAACATGATTCAGGGCCTCATCAACGGCGTAGCATCCGGTGCCAGCGCTGCTCTACGACACCATACGCAACCTAGCACTTTGCTAGCGCCATCGGTGTAGCCAAAGCGCATGTGCATCCACTCACCGTCCCGCGTGCCGCCATGGAATAGGTAAATACGTCTCGAAAATCCTGGCCGTAGAGTATCGACAACGCGGCCTAACCTCCCCCAAAAGCCATGAAACAACCTGGTAGACACACCCGCAAGCACAAATCGAGCTCCCACCCTAACTCAACACCTAACACTACAGCGGAGCCATGCCGAGAACTCACCCGTAAAGCAACTAGACATGCACGCAGCTCGGCGCATGACACCACCGTCGCCGAATACGCGCCGCGCCCTGGTCGCCACGCCTACAGCATCGGACAAAGCCGTGAAAACAGGTATGCCACGTTCCAGTACCGACCTGCCGCGGGGTGCCGCTACAGCAGTACCACCACTGCAGACCGCACTCATGCAAATTCAAACAGCGGCGCGGGGTCGCTAAGAACGTCACAGCTCAACCGCCTGCTAGACCGAGCGGCCTCTTCGGAGCCATCAAAAATAGTACATGACATCAGTTTACGCCATAGTTTCGCCCAGCCTTCTACAAGACCTACAGCGCAGGTCGCACTAGACGCGTACCAGGTGTCACTTGCGGGTGGTGAGAACATCGTCGAATACTGCCTCGGAGAAAGCGCCACGTGCAGACGCCGTCGAAAATCGCACAGCCATGCGGGACAACCTTGCTGGCGACCTTCAGGCGCGCACGTCACGCAGGGCGTGCCAAAATCAAGTCAGTCCGTAAAGCGCCGTTATGCAATATTCGGCCAGGACCAGCCGCCGAAGAATCCTACCAAAAATCGGTGTGGGCGCTGGTGAGCGCTTCGATCGGCATCGAGAAACAACCAAGGGCGCTAGACCCAGGTCGCGGTGCCAGCATCGGCCTGTCTGACCTGTAGCGCCGCGCGCGCCTCGTCGACTCACCTCCGGGTATTCATGCAAATAGGCGTACGTATCGGGAGGCTTCGCCGTGAGTATCAGCAGAAAGAACGGCTGGCACACACGCACTGCAAACAAACTCATAGCTACAGCAAGGCTACGCCTACACGCTCGCGCCGCCTCGGAGCCGTTGCGCAGCAGCCGCCGCCATACCCACCCCTACGGCCGCAAGCGGAAACAGCGATTCGGTGCGGCTGATACAGCGCATGGAAGACATCCGTGCCGGCCTAGACCGCGTTGCCTGAGACGCGACGCGTAAAACTAGATGGCGCTCGGTGAGTTTACCCAAATCAACTCGCTACCGCGCCGTATAAAACCAGAAGAACAAACACCGTAGCTGGCACTTCGCCGTAGACACAGAATTTATGCCAGCCACACGTGGCCCGCCCACGCCACACCCCACAAATCGCATACTTCCACGGCGCTGGCACAGTGGCGCTCCCCAGTCGGAGAACAATCCCGGCATGAAATTCGCGGGGGCTGAGGCCCACCGTCAAAAGCAGCGCATAGACCGCACCAAATGGGCCTACGCACCAGCACGCACCGGCGCACCACGCCGCGAATGGTCTATGGCTACTCACCGCGCCGAGATCCGTGGCACAAGCCCTACAAAGACCAGTTCAACGCGCATACTGCAGGGGTGCGCGGTACCAAGCAAGCGGCAGTCGGTCGCCTACCACCACTGGCGGGCCGAGGCGCGCTCACCTGCGACGCGTGCTAACACACATCGACACGACGGCGCGATTACAGGATGTCACAATCAGGACGGCAAGTCTTCCAGGCGTCAGGAAGCTCGTCCGCCTACTGCACCCCAAACCCGTAAACGGCAGACGGGCTGCAGCAGCCATCGGAACCAAAATACCCGTATTCCCCGGCGCAGTCGGCAAAAGTTGGGGGCTGGTGGAGCGACCCATCCAGTTCAGCACCTACAACCGGTACGGCAGCGCAGGACGGACCTTCAAACCGCCACTACGTACAGCCCTGGATAACCCAGAATGGCTGGACTGGCGCGAATCAGCGACCGCTCGACATGCGTACAAACACGTAGCAAGCATCGACGTGGTGATCTCACTACGCGAAGACTTCCACCTGCCCGAGACCCGCGTCATCGCCCAGCTGCGGCAAACGCATGAGGCACATTCAGGCCCACCGACATACCGGCAAGCTACAAGTACGCGGGTCCCGACCGTTATCCGTCATCGTCACCGACATCAACGTAACACCGGTCTGGTACCCAACGGCTGCCATCTACGGCGTCGGCGAACCCTCCCGCCAGGGTGACGGCAAAAATTACAGAACTGGGATAATAGAAGACGCTGGCAAAAGGGATAAACAAAACAACCTCGGAACACCTGTCCAGGCTACTCCGACAGTTTGAGAATGAAGGTGTATCGTAAACGAAATCCTCTGCGTAAAGCGGCGTATCGCTTCTCGAGCAGCATCGGCAGCCTACCCGAACGCATGGTGCACGTAGAAACTCAGGCAAAGTCACGCACCGGAACCATCGGGCGAAACCTCCAATTCACCCAATCGAGGATACAGCACCGGCCACGCATACCGCAAAACAGCCGGTATAAAATCATCCCTTCTACCCGGCATGTCCCTCTGCCCACACGCTCATCCATCCCACCAAGGACGACAGCCGCCCCGTACCAGGCGATGGGGTGAGTGGTAGCACGCCAAGAACCACCAGGCCGGTCTGGCTACCCGCTCACAACGGTTCTCCAGGTGCATCAAAGAGCACCACGACTCACTCGAAGAGCGGCACCGTAACATCAGCAATCACAGACGGGCTGGGCAAAATCCTAAACATACCATCACCCTCGAACCGTACTGCCTGGCGGTGCAACCCAGGGCCTACGCTCACGCCGATGACGGCCTGGTCTGCAAGCCCTAAAGAAACCCGTGGGTCTAGGCATCCTCCCAGCACAAGACGCAACACCATTATCCAGACACTCCACAGCGGTACGGGTTTGCACCCATCCAGGGGCGACTACGCGGGTACAGGAACAACTGAGACCAGCTGCACACAGCGCCAGATATCCAGCACCTGCTACGGTACCTGAACCAATACGCCGCGTTCACCGCGATACAGCATTCGTTCACCTGGCACGCTGACCGGTTTTCGCCGTCCGCCGAGAAAACGTGCGCGGCGCTCAGCTCGGACTACCACGAACTACGCGTACGGTACTACCCAAAGGCAGCACTAAAGGTCTGCATACTTGGCCTGGTCTAAATCATCCACCAGCGGCGTATACAGAATCTGCAAGAACCTATACCGCCATGCAGGGATACTTCAGGCAATACGTGCCGACGGCGGTAAGCCCTGGACACCCACCACCTGCTGGATATTCGGGGAGCTGAGACTGCTCAGGCCGCCACCATCGTCGGCGAAAAACAAATCCCGTGACTTACCCGCTGGAGCTGCAAACCGAAAATCCAATTCGCGCTATAATTTCCGAGTGCCCTCGAGAACCTCCATGCGAGTAGTGAACCGCGCGGGACTCTGGAACCAGCTGAGCTTACGTCGTGAGAGTTCCCGCGCTGACCGTATGCCAGTCCTAATACTTCATACAAAGCCCACACAAGACCAGCGGCTCCACAGCTCGCCGCGCCATGTTCGTGGATTACGACACGGTACCAGCCGCAAAGTCTATGAAGACTGGGCGGCGGCCTGCATCAGTACGACTGGATAAACGAGAAGGCGTGCTCACCCTCGCAGACTTCCGTTCCGCATGCTACGGTAGGGGCCAGAGGCCGAACAGTGAGACCTGCCATCAAACGCATTCTCGGGGGCTGGGCCACCGACACAGGCACTAACTACACCCGCGTGATAGTCAAGGGAAAGACGCACTATCCAGCGGAAACGACAACGTTCCTGCCGTCACCGTATGGGCGAAGGAAACGGACTCAAGAATCCAGAGGACAGCTAAAGCAAAGACGTCATCGAGATACCGGACCACGAGGACTGGGGTGTAGGTGGAGACTACGACCTCAAATGCCGCAGCCCGAACACTCACAGACTCAACTACACCCTGAGGCATACTCACACCCCTACGACTTCACAGGCGGGGACAATAACCCGCTGCGCCAGGCGACGTAGGGGTCATGGTGGGACTTAGGCGTTATCACCGCGATCACTGAACAAATTCAAAACCGACACCGTGGGTAACCTCAAATTCGCCTCAGGGCTACCCTGGTCGGACATCTACGGCAAAATGGAGCGCCTAGGCTGGCGAACCATCCTCACCGAATTTTCGGTGTACGTCAAACAGGGCGACCGGAACAAGACCTTTTACCTGAACTACCCTGACGAACTCTTGCCAGACCCTGACTGGACGTATATACTACCAAATACTACCGCGCGGCCTCCCTCATCCGTGCCGTTCGACCGACTGGAAGAGACTACACTTTCAAGGGAAAGACTTGACGAAAGCAAACACCCTGAGGACCTCCCATCGGTGAACAACGGACTGTCACCCATCAACGCAGAAAACGTGTATGAGCATAACTTCGACTGGTGGGTAAGTAAGGCATGGCTCAAGAGCTTCTCCCCATCCTAGAGCAACAACTCACCCGCGAGACCCACACCCTCGAAGGGGTGGAACTCACGCCAGACCTAGAACGCAACATCGGAGACACAGAACAATGGCTGCGGACAGACGACGCGGGCCAAGCCTGGGAGGCATAGGTACTCATCAATCCGTATCGAGTCATGGGAATGGTACCTCTCCCAAAAATGAACGTAGTAGTCTGCAGCTACACCCACCCGAAATACGGCGGGGCGGAGTACTAAAGAGTCCGAACGAGCCGTAACCTGCAACTATGACACATAATGGATGTGGGCGCTTCCCGCAAACTGTAGGGCCCTACAGCAGGTGAGTTATAACTACGTTACTAACCGTGACGCGCGACATCTCACCCCGTCCCAGGTTCCCAGCGTATTCGGCTTCCCCACTGATCACCAGCATCACACTGCACTGTGGGGCAAACCCGAATGGCGGCAGACGTGAAGCGGGTCCGTAGTTCTTTGCGACAGCGAACGTGGGCACCGCGCCCAGAGGTCATCTCAGATGGCATCGTCGGGTGCATCATAGACCACTCAAACGCGCCTGGAGCGGCAGCAGCAAGGGCAACGCTGGAGCATCACGCTAGAATGCAACCCGCGCATGTCCCTCGGAGACAAGACCACCCTAGCCCAGCGAATCGCTGACATATGGCGAATGCACTAAGCGCATCATCCCACTCACCGAACATCGGGACTGGTTTCGCCACCGAACGTTTCGGGAACCCAGGATAAAACGAAAATTACCCGAATGTGCAATGGCCGCCTACAAAGGCGTAGCCAAGAAATTCAGCACTAGCACAAAAATGGAGATTTATCCGTGGCAGACATCAATTCCTTTAAATCAAAGCTGGATGTTTGACTCAGCTCATCGAGTACATGATTAGCTACAGTCAGCCGGGCCGCGAGCATCAACCGTGACTCCAGAGCTGGCAAGCTGGCAGAGGGGCATCAAACGCACCGCTGACGACTGGGCACCGGGACGCGCAGGCATCAACCACAGCCGCGCCTGCCTCGAATTCGTGGACTTGAAGGCCAGGTTGATAACATCGACAACAATGTCAGATGAGCCACAGCATCTGTCCAGCATTTCGGGTAATACACCACACCAACAAAAGGACCACATGTCTGAAAATGCCTTGCCACTAACACTAAGAAAAGCTGCCTACGGTAACGTGACGAAGAGCACCACCATAGCAACCTCCCTCATTCTGTCCGTTATTACTATTCTGTCGCTGGTCTAGCTGTATCACCCCCTCAAGCCTGAGGTGTGCGGGCGCTTCTTCCACCATCCTGACGCAGTGGCCGTCTTCATCGCCAGTACTACACGAAGGGCGAGAGCACACATGAGAAACGAGCACTTGTAGGCCACTCGAGCTAGACACCGCAAAATCCTAGACACCAATCCCGAGCGAACTAGTAGAGACGACAAGCACCGCCCCTACTAGGACATCCCCGCAGGGCCGCAGCTTCTAGAGCCGCAGAACCGGCTATACTCTTAACGGCGGAGACTTCACTGCACCCCACCGCGCCGATTGACGCACCAGTAACTACGCAGACACGAAGGGCGTGCAGTAATGGGTCACATCAGCCCCTGGGTTTGCCTGGATGATGAGATGCTTATGTTTCCTCACATTGCTACCCTAACACAAAACCCCTTTCGGGGTTTTTCATGTAAATTACACACCATCCTGAATATTTTTACCTAATTTTATACTACACCTGCATACCTTTTCCAAAATACGGTGGCACATTTCACTAAGTTCAACCTAATCAATCACTGGCCAAAACCTAACCACAGCTCCAAGCCCCTCAGCGCCGTTCCTAAGCCGTTCGAATCGCCACCCATCCCACAACCTTTTACTTTGAAAAGTCCGGGAAAACCCCGCTGAGGGCTTCTCAGAGGGTCCCAGCCCGCTTTATGTACAAACCACCCATCGAAGGGCGATTTTCTCGAGACAATCGGAAAATCAATTAAACAGAACCCTTCGAGTCCTGCGATCGAACACTCTCAGAGGCCGTAGAGCCGATTTGCGCCGTTTTCGATGGGGCAATTCCTCATGACCTTCCAAAGTCCGAAATCGGCCTTTGCAAGGCCGTACAGAGGCATTTCCGACCAACTAACACCAAAATCCCCACTCGGGCACCCCACCAAAGGATGTGACGCAAGACACATACCACAATGTAACCACTCGCAGTCTCGCACGCGCCGCATGTGCGCCGCAGTTCTTCTTCGCGGGCACACGTGCACTCGCGCACCCGCAGGTACGCGCAGCATGACGCGCGCACAATGCGCGCCGCACGCGCGCACGCCCGCGACGTGCTTATACTATCCACCGCTGCCCATCTCTCCCCTCCCCTTTGAGAAGGGAGAGGAAAGCTAAGCGTGTCTAGATTGTTAAACGGTGACAGATGGCACCGTCAGGTGCTCGTTGGTGCCGTTTGATAATTCGTAAAAACAATGACCCGCCCTAACCTCCGCTGTACAATTTGGCGCGACAAAATTTCTCATCTTGTCATTTGGTGTAGTGAGTAGAACCCTCTGAGTCAGTAGCCGCTCGCCATGCACTAGGGTACTCTTCTTACCTAGCCCGCCGCTCCCCACCCCCGACCGGGCTTTGCCGCCTGGGCGGTGCCGGGAGGGGTCGGGCGGTACTGAGGACCCATGTCGTGAGGGCTACCCTAAATCAACATATTCATTCACGCTATGCATTAGCTATTCTAAAATCTATACTTGACGATAATGTAATTAAGTGCTAAAGTCTATACATATTGAAGGGAGACATCATGAACGATTCAGCATTTATGTATGTGGCTGACTCAAGACCGGCAGATTTTTCCAAGGCAGCGGCACTAGTAAATCAAAAACCGAACGAGGCAGACGACCCTACCGACACAACCAGACCACTGCAGACCTTATGGAATGAACCTCTAGGAACTAGTGAAGCCGCTACGCTTTGTTAGAACGTACTCCGTACATTTGGCGAGCTAGGCTAGAGGCGTAGACGCTGAAGCTAGCAAAAGCACTAGCCTACTGAGAATAGACCTGACACGGTCGTCATCTCACCCAAAGACTATTTTCAGGTACCGTTCTATGGAGCTGATAGGCATCGCACGGCTGGGCGTACCAAACCTAAGCTAGGTAAAGGTTAAATCTGCTTGCCTGTTCTACTTCTTCCTAAAATGCTGGCTATGAACAGCGGCTACAACGTCAGGAGCTAATAACGGGTAAGGACAGCTACAGTATCTACAGCACTACACTACGCTAAAGTGACCACACTGCTCACTAACCTGCACGGCAGACACACACCATGTACGCAAATCCTGAACACCCTGCAAAAGTTCCTACCTGCAACAGGGTCAGACGAACCGGAACTTACCGACCGAATCAAGCAAGAAGCATCCACGGCAGTGGTAAGCTCCCTGCAGAGGGTAGGTGCCATTGATTCGGTGCGGAAGGCGGTGAGCAAGGCACGGTATCAGGAAAAGGCAGTCCAATGTTGAACAAAGAGTGCAACGAACCCATGCACCTAAGTGTTTACTGGTACTCAGTGACTATCAACGGCTCTAGCCACCTACTAGCGGTAGATGACCCTATGACCGGAATACCGACCAGAAACATCGTAGGTGCTTCAGTGCATGTACCTCGGATTAACTGCTATATGCTGCTTCTTCGCTCTTCGTAGTGACAAAACAACGTGAAATCTGGAAAGAGCGGGCGCACCTAACAGGCAAAAGCACAAAAAGCTACAGGTGATGTAAGCCGATTAGAGCTGGTGTAGCAACCTCAGCAGAACGCCCCTAATTCGGAGAACTTCACCTACGAAGAGGCCGCCTATCCTGGGACTTTCACCGCGCTGGACTGTCGCCAGGCTCACTCATTAGCACCTGCCAATATAGGGCGGCGAACAGACCTGACCTTCGGAGCCTCTCACTGAGGCCGGCGGCCGCTCATCCGACAGGATGGTGACACAGCATCGCCCGAGATCTGCAGATGAAATTTACTTAGCTCGGTGGTGGTGCAGCCAGCACGGCCCAGTGCCTAACCCGCAATGCTGTTCGTGGGAGCACAGACACAGGTAGCAGGAACGCGCATATGAACTACACAAGCTACTGCTGAACACGCTCAGCGCTGATCAGACCTAAATCACATAAATACAGAAATGGGAGTGACGACATACGGCACCTGCTATACCTATGATTAATGCAATCACTAACTAAAGAGGTAAAATGGGTGTAAAGGAACTCTCAAACCTGGTATGGAGCCGTGAGCTGGTACCGAGACAGACCCCGCGAAACCACCTCCCTTGTTCACCGTGGATGCTACCCGCATCTGCAAGCGGGAAGAGTTTTCCTGACTACCGGGCGGTACCAAGACAAGGTACCCTTTCGACGTGGTAACCTACGCGCACGTGCAGATGCACATGCGGGCGCACCGCGCGACGCCAGGCAAAGCGAGCACGCAGGCTTCATCTCCCAGCGACCTTAAAGGTGCACTGGGTGACTGACGCGAAGAGTACGGACTCTAGCGCGGCAGCTGGGGCCCTGTTGTCTTTGACCTGAGACCACCACTGACAGACACGCGGTAACCGGCGGAAGCCAACGGTGGTAGCCGCCGCGTGGTTCTCGCATCGCACCCTGCCGCCCGTACAGCGCGGCCAGCACCCTACCTCATGTGTACCACTATCGCATCTCGATAGCCCTGGTAGCGTCTGGCGCACGATGCATACTATCTCTCAGCATGAAAAAGAACCTCAAACCAGCAGGCCATAGCGTCAAAATTCGACGCACGCTATACGTAGGGCATCGCACTATAAAACCCTCTGGTGGGACACAATGGTGAGCGCATCACTGCTGGATGAGGAAGATGCAAGGGCTGAAAGACCTGGCAGCGCCCTTCGGTGGTAAAGTCATGGGCCGACTTCGACCTACGCACTGCGGCGCGGCTGAACGCGATGGAACTGCTACGGCTCGGCAGAATACGCGGCACGGATACCTACTACACCTACGGGTTGCTTATGCTCACATGGCACTGGCACACCAGCCTGTATGATACCAGTCAGAGCGAAGCAGAACTAACCGCTGAGGGTGAGCACGCTGGAATGGGAGCTAGGGCGCATCTTTGAGACCATCCGCCCACCATTCGCACACTCGCAGGCGGAACGAACAGCGCTACGTGACACCGAAATGCTCGGGCGTGGGATACCATGACCGTGTACTCGGCACGGTGGAAGCCGCTACGCCTGCCAAAAATCCTGCTAGACGAGGCCTAAACCTGCAACAGCGGGGCCGCCACTCGAACTGGTTATCACTCAGCGACCCCAAAGCACTAGAGGCATGGGCGACCATCCTGGAAATCGTTCTGCATGATATCGAGGCGTGCGAGCACCTGCACCGGCTAATTTCATTCGGTGACGATAGCATGGCGCCCGTTAGCCGGTCTGTACACGCTGGCACCGCTTCAAGTTCTTCAAGGCACCAGTGGCGGTGGCGATTGAAAGCCGGTGAGCTGAGAGTAACAACCACGCCTGCAGGTGGCGAAATGGGATGCGGCGGTACTCGGGCGGCAAGCACGGGCTGGTTCAGAGCCGCTACGGAGCTAATGGGCGCAGCACTGACAAAATGGCTGAGTTCACACGGTCGCGGCTGAACCTGGTAACGCGGTACACACCCTGCACTCTACCTACAAAGTTGGCTTCTGGTGACGGTAGGCTCACAGTTCCGACCAGAATATGCAGCAGGTCACCTCTCACTCGCGCCCGTGTTCATCCCCCGGCCCGGTTATCATGGTGAACCTTGACTATTCACAGCTGGAGCTACAGATAGCGCGCACGTTACGAACTGCATACATGATTGAAGCTTTCAATCAGGGGCCAGACCTACCAGCACATTCGCTGCTGAAAATCGGGAGTAACTGGATGAGGTAACGAAGGCACAGCGACAACAAGCCAAGGCCTAAACTTTGGTCGGTTTACGCGCATGGTGCTGAGGCGCTGCCAATCCGAAATTCCTACAAGTTATTATGACCGTGGATGAAGTCGTTGAACTACGCCACTATTTCCAGATGTGGGAGGCCCTGGGGGACTGGCACAACTCGGCGAGCAGTACGCCGCGATTACGCAGCGGTCAGCCTATCAAGGGCGCGTGCGTCACCCTGAGAACGAGCAATGCTAGCTGGAACAAACGGCGACCGCTCCAGGGTGAGCGTAGCTCATGAATGCACCCGTGCAGAGGCTTTGGTAGTAAACCTCATGAAAGCCTCATGCGCTGCACAGTCACGGGCTAAGGGCGTATGCAGATAGCCGATATTTATATTGTCTTCCGTGCATGACTCGGTGGTGCTGGAGGTTCCTAAAGACCGCTGGCAGCAGGAATGCGTAAAAGGCGTGTCAGTACGTGATGGAGACCGGCGTACTCGGGCTACTTCAAAGAAGCATTGGGCTGAGCCTAAAAGTCCTCTCAAAGCTGATGCGGAGGTGGGGAACGTGACTATTTGCAGACATTGGCTAATACATGAGACTGTAATTATCATCAAAACCACAGAAAGGCCCTCAAGTGGCACGCCTAGAAAACCCTACCGTTGCGGTGATATCGTATTGCTGAGGATGATGTAAAGAGCAGAAGATGGCGAGAAAAAGGCGTACCCGAAATGAAGCCAGTGCTCTCGCAGTGTAACCACGTCAGCACGGGCGCTATTGAGTTCCCATCGGTCAGTAGACGCGCAAGACGCAAGCCGTAGTAATCCACCGCACACTAAACACACTGATAGAGATAAAAATTTTATGGGCGTGATGGAATTTTGCGAAAGACGCTCGCAGCGCGGGTATAACCCCATCCTATCCTAAGGAAAGAAGGCACCGACCCTGCCAGCATGGACAACCGTAAAGGTACCTGGAGCAGGCGGCAAGTCAGGCTATTGAAGCCCTCTTCGAGGGTGATGAAAACGTGGGGTTCTCTGGGAGAGCCCTCACAGAACCTTATAGATGTGGACGTGGATAACGACCTCACTCGGAGTGGCCCAGGTCATGCCTCCTGACCCCTTTGCTGTTTCGGGGCGAACCGACTGTGAAGAAGGTACGCACTACTATCGGGCAACACCTGGCACCGTACCGACTCGTACCGTGCAGTACGCGGCGCTGGATGGTGGGGTAAGTATTGAGTTGCGCTCTACCGGGGCGCAGACAGTGGTACCGCCGTCAGTCCACCCTTCGGGGGCTTCTTACACGTGGAAAACGGAGCCGTGGGGCGGCGCTGACGGTATCCCGTCATCGACGGCAGGGCGCTACGCCACCGCGTAGCCTACATTGCCCTGGTATCCGCTCTGCTGGAAGTCTTTCAGGCATATGACTCGCGTAACACCTTCTACCTACGGTTATCAGGCTCCCTACTGTCGCCATCACTGGAACGGACAGAGGGCGTGTGCCAATGGTGGGACGGTACCGACGGCGGGTCACCCATCGAAAGGCTAGTGCATGACCTCACCCTGCTGACTCAGGATGAAGACGGCGGGGACGCACGCGTAGCTCAGTGCGTGGACGCTACCCGAAAAACCCTGTTGCAAGGCGCAACCCTCGGGGCTGAACTCGCTTGTTGCAGAGGCGGGCGCACCGAAGAGGAAATAGTTAAAAAATGCCGTATCCTCTCCCGCCTTATGGTGGATGTTGCTTCGACCGGCCTAGGAGCTCAGGGCAAAGACACCGCTATTTTGGATGGCTTCGTAGCTCACACCAAGGACACCAGCACCACCGACAACACCACTCAAGAAGAGGAAGAAAGAACGCACTGAGGAAGAATCCACTCGGGCCAGTGGGCGGCGGTAGACCTACCCTACCATTTCGGGAACAGTCGAAATACCAGAACCTACCATTATGCGCCGCGAAGACGGGCACGGACTCATGTACCCGGCGTACTCAACTACCTATTTGGCCGGTCAGAATCCGCTAAATCATGGGTAGCTATGGCCGCGTGCGCGCAAGAAGCCGCCGAAGGTAGCAGGGTCATGTACCTAGACTTTGAGGACAGCCCGGTAACCTTCGTTGCACGCTTTAGGGCGCTAGGTCTAGAGCGATACGCAAATGGCTACAGCACTCAGCTACGTTCACCCGGAAATGCCTCTAGCGGCCATGCAGAAAAGCGAGCGCGGGAACGGCCCAACGGCGGCTGGCAAAGCATCTGAGGCCGCGTTTGCCAAAGCCCTCAAGGAAATAGACCCGGCCCTTATTGTGGTAGACGGTATGACCCGCCTCTTCGGTCTGCACGGGTTGAATATCAATGATGCGGTGAGCACGGACGTTATTACTACCTGGCTGACCTCACTTACACGCGGCGGGCGAACCACCGTGCTAGTTATCGACCACACGTCTAAAAACTCCGGTGAGGGTGCAGGGCCTATCGGGTCACAGCACAAAATCGCAATGGTGCAGGGCACCGCGCTACGCGCGGAAGCCATACAGCAACCCATGCCCGGTAAATTGGGCCGCGTGAACCTTGTGGTTGCGAAAGACCGGGCCAGTAAGGTGCGTGAGTTTAGCTCCCAGAACCAAGGCGAACAGATAGCCGCAGAGGTGGTTATCGACTCGCGTACTGAGGGCGTGACAGATATTCAATTTGTGGAGCCGTCACCCTCCGTCTATTCGGTGGAGTTCTCAGAAAAGCACGTGAAAGCCTATAAAGAGGTTGCTGAGATGAACGCCTCACCGAAGAAATACTTACTATCGCATTTGAGGGAGACATCGAAAAAGATTGCTGACTTGCGAGGAAAATACAGGAAAGGCTAGACATCTCAGAGAAGCAAGCACAGAAAGCACTCAAGCACCTGGAAAAGAGTCCGGTCACCCTTATCACGCGTCGGCACCGGGCATGAGACCAGCTACGCACTGAACACAGCACTAGAGGAGATGCACAAGAGCTGATGAAATTCACCATACAGGGCCGAAAACGGTTTACCCACCAGCTCCAAGGGTTAGCTCGACTGGTAAACAGAAAGGCCGAGGCGCTCTTCTGTTCGACCCCGGAACGGGATAAAGACCGCCACCGTCATTGACTACATTTCACTGCTGGACAGCATCGGCGGGAAAAGAAGCTGCAAAGTCCTAGTACCGTGCCCGCTGGTGCGCGTGATACCTGGATTCACCAGCTGGGTGACTATCTTACCCTTCGGTGGACTACTGGGCTGGAGATTATCGGCGGCTCTGGTGTAGAAAAATCGATGCGATAGCATCACGGGGTGAAAGCGACCCACCAAAAGCTGGCGGACGGTAAAGCACGGCTTCGCCCGCTCGGAGGCAATGTGATGCAGCGACTGCAAATCCACCGTGCTATTGACCTTGTGACACGGCCCGAATACCCGCGCGAGCGCCTAGAGGAACTAGGTATAGCCGCGTTCAGCTCACCGAATCCGAAAGTACAGCTGCTTGTACTGAACTACGACGCATTTTTCTTCAGCCGGGCTATGCGTCACCGCCGCGCTGACGAATGGATGGCCGACGCGGTGCAGAGGTACGAGCCAGACCTAGTGATATGCGACGAAAGCCACAAGCTCAAGTCGCCGTCATCCAACACCAGCCGCGCGGTAGCGCGGGCGGTAAAGTTCACCCCCCGGCGTATCCTGCTCACGGGTACAGTCATGCCGCACTCACCAATGGACGTTTACGGACAGTGGCGCGTACTTCAGACCCTATGGAATTTGGGAAAGTGAACGACTTTGGAATCAAGAAGCCCGCCACGTGGACGGGATTCATGCAGAGGTACGCAAAGCTCGGCGGGTTCCAAGGTAAGGAAATTATCGGCTTCCAGCGGCTAGATGAACTAACACAGAAAATGGAGAAGTTGGCAATGGTGGTGAAAAAGAGGACGCGCTAGACCTACCCAAAAGCCACCGATACCGTTGTACCCGTCACCATGACAGCGAAAGAGTGGAAGGTGTACGACGATATGCGGCAGAACCTAGTGGCAAAACTGGAGGGCGACGCTTTCGCATCCGCTGAGCTTCGTATTATCCAGATGCTACGGTTGCGGCAAATCACCTCAGGGTTTATCAAGGACGAAGAAGGAACCACCACAAGGTAGGTTCCTCCAAGATTGACGCGATAAAGTCACTGATACATGACACCCTGGAGGCAGAGCGGCGATCGTCATCTTGCTGAATTTCGGTGGGAGGTTGCCGCGATTACGGAGGCATTAGCGCAGAAAGGTACTCAGGTCTGGCCGGTCACCGGCGATACACCACCGGCCCAGCGCGTAGACATCCGCAAGAAATTCGGCGACACCGGGCCGGGGAGCGTAGACCGCATGGTTATTGTGGCCCAAATAAAGACCCTTTCGGTGGCCGTGAATGAGCTGGTATCAGCCTCTCACGCCATTTTCACCACACCGACACAGCAACGAGACGACTACACAGGCACGAGACCGTCTGAACCGTGTTGGACAGACGCGCCCTGTCACGTACTGGCAAGTGCACGGTACCGCTCTATCGACGAACTGGTAATGCACCGCTTGGACACACGCACGGAGCTTGAAGACACCCTGCTTAACCACATCTATAAAAAGTGACGAGTAACACACCAAAAGTGTAGTTGTTAATTACAAAAATACCTGTAAAAAGGTGTATACTGTAATTACAACAAAAACATTAATAACACAACAAAGTAACTAAGATTTAGCAGTTTTAGTAAAAGCCAAAGCCTAGCCTAAGCCTACGAATAGCCTAAGAAAAGAGATAGAAAAATGAGCAGAAGACTTGCAACAACATCCTCGGACTTTGTATCACTCGCACGGTGTGGTGATAGCAATAATCGCCGGGGCAATCATGTACCCGCATCTGCTGAATGCTGCGGGCCTGGCCTCTTCTCGGAGCCGGTGTATTAATCGCACTGCCGCTAGGGCAAGCGGTAGCACTACCGAATAAATCAGACCAGCAGGGCACCGCCCGCCGCGTGCAGGTACAGCAAGGTGACTTCGAGCTGGTAGCCTAGTGCAATGCTTGATTTAGAATGCTACACGTGCGGAGGGGCGCACTGGGACTGTGAATGTCCCGTAATCACCCGAATGAAAACCTCAGAAATTGATTTAATGATGGCAGTGTATTATGAGCAAAATTAGCTTCTCGAAAGCAGACACACATAGGGCCTGTCCGCAGAAATACGGCTACCGCTACATTGAAGGTCTGGTACCTGATGATGCGAACGTTGCAGAGTGTGAACGCATTTTCGGCCTGTTCTGGCACGCACTGATGGCCGCTGACTCCATCGAGCGGGGCGTAGCGGCTGGTACCCTGAAACTAGCCCCTACCGCGTTGCAGACCCTCGGAGACGGTATGTATGAGATACCGACCGGGGAGACTTACGACAGCGGCGAGTACGAGTACTACACGAACCTAGTTGAGCGCGTGGCTGAGGCCGCTGACGCTTACACACGCACCCTTTCGGAGGAACACGCGGCTGAGTTCGTTAGCAGGTTAGGCGGTACGCTCAGCGAGCGCATTAGGTACACCTATAACCGCTGGCAGGAAATGTACGCAGAGGTGCATGAGACAGAGCACCCTATCGCGGTAGAAATGCCAGTAAGCCGCGCGGTACCTATCGAAGAGCCGCTAGAGTTCAGGGGCTACATAGATGAGGTCTACCTCGATACGGTGCGAGACGTTGTGTGCGTGCGAGACCACAAAACCCACAAGAGCTTGTCTCAGGTATCCACAATAGATACGTTCTTTGAGTCACAGCTCCACCTCTACGCATGGGCCGCCGCTCCACAGCTCCACGAATGGGGATATTCAGACCCTGCAATGATTCAGTACGCACGGGTGCGCATGACGGCACCGAAAGAACCAAAAATCACGCTCACGGGAACGCTGTCTAAGTCTGTCTCAGACTATGACCTGCACACCTATCTTGAATGGGTAGGGGAGGGCCGCCCCTTCGAGGGCCGTAAAAAGGACGGCTCAGGCGCAGGTATCTACACCGCAGAACCCACCGTTATTGAGCGCCTAGAGTCACCAGCTGAGCGTGAAAAGTGGTTCATGCGGGCGACCGTGCCAGTCTCACGCGCTACGGTCATTGAGCACCTACGCGGGCTGAAATACACCAATGAGGATATTGGGCGCACTGAACAGCGCTGGCCTGACGGTCACAGCGTGGGTCGTAACTTTTCCCGTGCGTGCCAGTGGTGCCCCTTCGCTGAGCTGTGCAAGACCAGCCTTACAGGCGGTTCAGTCGGGGAGTTCGACTACCACCTGTACGGCCTTAAGGTGAAAAACACCACAGCAAAATAGACGTAATTTATATAGATAAGTAATTACTTTATGGTATAGTAATTACATAAGGATTTAGTAGAAAGGATGGGCACATGTCCCTGAACATTACCGGCCTAAAACCGGTTGATACGTCCAAATCCCGCATGAAGGTTCTGATTTACGGGGAACCGGGTTCTGGTAAAACCCGCCTGGCCTCCACTATCGCAGACCAAGGCGCAAAAACTCTCTTCCTGGATTTTGTGGGTGAGCACGGCACCGCATCCTTCGCGGGCGCGCCCTACGCAAAGAACATCGACGTGTACCAGGTGGACACCGTGGAAGCGCTGGATAAGGTGTACTATCACCTGAAATCAGGTAAGCATGATTACGATGCGCTGGTGGTGGACTCCCTGACGGCTATGCAGAACTACGCTGAGAGGTTCGCGCAGGGTTTTCAGGAAACCTCAATCAAGGAAATCTCACGCGGCACCCAAACGCAGAGTTCGTTCCAGGTGTGGGGTAAGTCGAACATGGTTATGACTGAGGTAGCTAAGTTCTTCTCGGACTTGGCAAGTCCTTCCAATGTTCGCCCTATCGACGTGGTGTTTATCGCCCACGCAACGGCAAAGACTAATGACATCTCCAATGAGGTTGAGCGCACTATCGCGGTGCAGTCCGGTGCACGTGCAGGTATCTTGGCCTCTATGGATTACGTGCTCTTCACTGAGGTTATCCCTAATATGGAGGGAGACCCGGAAGTAGACCCGTCACAGCACATTGTGCGGTTCGGGGCACACCCCGGATATGTCACGAAAGCTCGGGTACCTCAAGACAAGCTCGGCAAGGTGCCCCCGATTCTCGGGCTGAAAAGCCCGCTGTCGCTTACGAAGCTGGGAGGAGCGTTAGGTATTATCTCAAAGACTAATACCGCTAAGAACACTAAGAAGTAAAAAGCAAAGCATAGCAAAAGCATAAAGTTACACAGTAAATTCCACACTAAGCTATCTGAATAGGAAGTATATAATCATGGCAAAGCACATCCTGGATTTTTCTAATTACGCAGAGCAGCAGACCTCCGAAGGTATCCAGGCGGGTAAGTACCTCGCACGCATCACTAAGGCCGTGGACTCTGAGTCCAAGAACGGGAACACCTACATTCTGCTGAATATGCAGGGTTATCGGCGGCCCCAAGGAGCACGTGGAAAGCAAGTCAGTTCTGGTAGACCGCTTTGACTCTCTCAGATAACGCCTTGTTTCGCATGGCTAATTTCCTCCTGCTATCGGTATTCCGGTAGATAAGAAGGTAGCCTTTGACTCGAAGCAGTTTATCGGCAAGAAGGTTGTCGCTATTGTTGATATGGAAGAGTACCAGGGACAGCCCCGCCCGGCTGTGAAGCGCTACGCGCCCGTATCTACCTGGGAGGGTGAGGTACCCGCTGCCCCGGCTACTACCGCCGCCGCGAGTGACCTTGAGGAGGAAGCAGAGGAGGTGAGCACCGTTGCTGACACGAGTACTGATAGCGATGCTACCGAATCCGTTCCGGCTGATGGCGCAGTTTCTACGGATGATACTGTAGACGCTGAGAACGGCTCCATCGACGTAGACCTGAACGAGCTGTAATGAGCGGGCGCGGCGTAGCCAATGAAGCCGCGCTTGTGAAGCAGATTCAAAACAGAATCAAGAAGGAGTTCCCCACTGCCTGGGTTGTGAAGGTGGTGGGGAATCCTTATCAGGTATCAGGTATCCCTGACCTGATGGTTCTGCACGAAGGCCGCATGTACGCCTTCGAGGTGAAACACCAGAAAATCCGTGAGTCTGAGGAACACGCGCGAGCGCGGGCAAGCGAAATTCAGTTACGTACTCTAGAGAAAATACGGAAAGCGGGCGGCGTAGCCGCTGTTGTCCTATCTTCGGAGAGTGCTAAAAAATATGGAGGAGTAGGAGAAATTCGTTAGGCTTTTCATCTATCTATCTCTTTTTGAAGTGTGTTTAGTGAGACCCCACCGTAAAGGTGGGGGTTTTTGATCATATGTATCACAGAAATAATGCACCCAATATATGTAATTAGTAATACAATATGGTATACTGATTACATAAGCACAAAGCTTATAAGCACTACGAAGGAGAAAGCTATGAGTGTCACTCACAGCATCCCGCTAGGGGTAGAGGTTATCTCAACACCACTAGACGGGTTCTATATCACGAGAGATGCACTGCATCGGCGGGCCGACGAATCAGACCTACACCGGCGCGAAACACTGGTAACCCTGGGGTGCACCCAGGCGGGTTCCCTAGACTATCGGTGCACAGAGTGTCCTAAGCAGATGCACAAGCCAATGACTGATAAGAAGGCTCCCATTGGCGGGTGCGTACACACTCACGCTGTTCACCGCTGGCTAGAGGCACGCGGCAGGGTCACTGAGGCGACCACTGGCTACGCCCCTATCGAAAATGAAGTTATTATCGGGCCTACCCCGCTCAACCGTCACTACATCTAAGGAGAAAGAAAGATATGACTAATGCAAAGACCCCGCGCACTGCGGCTAAACTGCACACCGAAAAGGTACACATGTTCATGCGCCGCCCTATCGTGGACGTGGTGCTAGAGCCTGGCGCGAAAATGCCAGCGCGAGCGCATGACGACGACGCGGGCGCAGACCTCACGGCCCTATTCCCCGGTACCACTCAGGCAATGGTTATCGCGCCCGGAGGGCGTGCACTGGTACCGACCGGCGTAAGGGTGCGTATTCCCAGCGGGTATGTCGGGTACGTATGCCCCCGCTCGGGGCTTGCCAACGCTCAGGGAGTGACGGTACTCAACGCGCCGGGCATTATCGACGCGGGCTATACCGGTGAAATCATGGTGAACCTGGTGAACCAAGGCGACACCGAATTTACGGTTACAGACGGTATGCGTATTGCCCAGCTGGTGGTTGCGCCCATTGCACAACCGGTCTTCCATTCGGTGGATACGCTGGCGCAGACTCCGCGCGGCACCTACGGGCATGGGAGCACGGGCGTATGATTATCTACATGTACGGGAATTTCGTAGCCTACAGCACCTGTGTACACCAGGTACTCAAGCGGCTGTGGGAGGCGGTCTTTATCCACCTTGCATACCGGCTGTTGCAGGTGTAGACTAGAGCTATCTCCCAGACCGTCAGGGTGGCCTCAGCCCACCGTTCAGCCATCAGAGAGGCCACCCTAGCGACTCAGGTTATGGAATACGTGACGGAAAACCCCCAGTGTTGGGGGTTTTTTCGTACCCCTGATTTGTAGAGGCCCCGTTATCCTGTATACTTTTGGAGGAGCCAAGAGGTAGCTTTCCCACTTCTATTCAATCACTAGCCCTACGAAGGTAGGGGGAACAGTGGCGTAGATACTTGGTCAAAAATTGGGAAAGCTACTCTAGTCCATTCCTTTCAAAAAGGCAGACACAGCGAGAACCGCCCCACACGGGGCGGTTTTTGTATGTCCTAAATCACACTAAAAATGTAGTTTTTAATTACAAAATCGTCTGTAAATGGTGTAGACTGTAAATGTACCCAAAAAAGTACACAATAATTTACAAAACACACTATGGAAAAAGGTGGTAAAGATGATTGAGGACGCATATCTCACCATTACCGCAAGCTTTGGCATGGAGCCTAAGCTTATCGACATGTACGTATCAGATAAGGACGGTAAGAAGCACCCCACCTACTTTCTGAATGATGATGTGGTTCACGCTGACGACGTTTTTAGCGAGGTTATGCGCATCCTGCACCACTACCCGGTAGAAATCTATGACCGTCACCCTGTCGGTAATACCTCAGAACTGCTGTTCGTAGTTTCTAAATTCATAGCCCTATTCCCCGTAGAGATTACCGACATCACGGAGGAAGTGGGCATAAAGCATTCAGTCAGCCGCATGAATGTTGTACAGCATCGTTGGAATAAGTGGGAAAAGCGCCCACTGCGTGAGGGTCATATACCCATAGAAGGCGACGTATGGGGAATTACTCAGGAGCTTGAGGAGATTAAATAATGACTGAGAACATCTATTTGGCGGTTCGCTTTGTGGGTTATCCCATGAAGATACTAGAGAGTATCTACGCATCTGACGAGTTCGGGAACCGTTGAGCGATTGGTCGATAGCAAGTCACCCTAACAAAAATTCAGTGACCGGTTGGAGCTTTCAGACATGCTAGAAGACATGTCAGAACGCATTGATATTATTCACTCTCACCGGGATAACGTACCCTGGGACTCGCTGAATGGTAGCTTGGTACGCGGTGTTACCGAACTGATGACAGTGCCCGGGTACAGGTTAGTTAATGCAGGTGACGGTATAGAGTTTAGGCACGTAGACCCTACAGCGGGGTTCACGCCCGTGCAGGGTGTAGGTGGCGAGATTGGCCGCCTGACTGTGGTAGCTCCACTAGTCTAGGAGGTTAACCATGACGCAAGAACCCGTAATGTTTAGTGAGGTAGTGCGCGCGCTGAAAGCGGGTCAAGAAATAACCCCCTCAGAGGACTGCACGAACGTCACCAAATACCGGCTAGAAAGTTCAGGTGAGCAGATGTACCGCCTCTCTCAGACGGTAGGACGGTTTACGAAATACGAAGTAGACGGCGAGCTTTATCGGTGAGCACTGCGAGATGGTGCTCAACGACCTACAAATAGAAATCGGCAAGGAAGCAGAGCTACACGGTACTACTGAGGTATACGACCAGTCAGGTGTTGTGGGCCTGTCCATCATCACCGATTCGTTGATAAAGGGCAGTTCCTACGTCAATGATGCGGTGGTGACGCGTGCGACCATAGACCAGAGCGTTATCAGCGCTGGGAGCTTCGTACATGATGCTTTCCTCAAGAACGTGAAAGCCGGGCCACACGTCACTATCCACGGGAACGCGGGAACAACGCCCCTGCATTTAGAGAACCTAGACATACCCGGCTTCGTGGTCATCGACCGGCCGGGGCAGGTGCACCAGCTCCCACACACTCGGCGCGGGTACCTAAATTGGGTAGCTATCGGCACGCGCGGTGAGAAGGTGCTGGGAGGTCAATTTTTCATACCTATCCGTGGGGTTAAGGATATTTGCGAGTATCTGGAGAAGTACCAACCGGAACACCTAAGTGACACGCAGTTGGAGGAGAACATTGCCTTTGTCCATAGCCTGACCCTACCAGAGAAGCAGTAATATAAATCACAGTGTACCATGTTGTTTACAAAGTAAACAGTATGGTACACTGTATGTATAAGGCAAAAAGCCTTATACACACCAAATTCTTAGGAGATAGAAAATGTTGAAGGCAGTAGGTTCCGTAGAGGTAAGCCTCGATAAGGTCATTACCGGCGTACATGTCACGGGTGTTCACTACGATTCGGTATTTCAGACTGACTTCACCGCCCGCAAGGTTCTGTTCCCCGAAGGGTACAGCGCGCTTGACGCTCTAGATAACATCGAAGAGTCTGAGAAGACCATCCGTGAAGGTATATTAGGGTACCTGGATGAGCACGTAAAGGGTAAGACCTTCCAAGCTTCCAACGGGGGAAGCTACCAGGTGAAGGGTTTTAAGGTTGATAAGTTCGGACTGTGGGAGGACGGTACCACCTTCATAGTCTACTTGGAAGAGATTCTTAGCGAGAGTTAATAACAGAGGATTCACTCAACAATCGGGGGCGGGTAAACCGCCCGCCCCCTAACACACTACGAAAAGAGATACACAGAATGACACCCAAAGATGCCCTGCCGCGTTCACGTGGTGGCTAGTGATTACGGATTCTGGCAGTTGGAGTGCGACCGCGTCCGTACTCATGGCGTTCTCTGCAGATAGCCCCATAGAGCAGTTGCTATGGGTAGTGGTCACCAGGGCATGTGCTCACTGGTGAGGGGTAGGGTTCACTACTGTTCTAGATATTTGGGAGAAAGGCGAATAAATGCTTATCAAAATGGGGAAAGCCACAGAGGAAATTCTCAGGAGGGTATCACTCTCTACCAGGCGGCTCACAAAGCACAAACCAAGCCCCGCGTTACCTCAGTCTCACTTTCGGAGCACTCGGCACCTGTACGGGTATGGTACGCATTCGACAAGGGTAGCCTGGTATTTGCTAAGACGGACATTACGGCATTCATAAAAATTGCCAGGGGCTTCTATCTCGCACCGGAGGAGGTAGAAGGCGCTAAGAAATGGCTGGATTACGTAGCTCAGAGTACCGCTCTAGTGCCAGAATTTCATGAGGTCTACTCGGAGAACCTAGGGCATGTAGACTGCACGTTTAGCTATGACGATGCGGTATTTTGGGCCTCTATGCCAGAGGGCTACGTACTGGTAGATATGCTCAGGGAAGCCGGGGTTGCTAATATCGACCAGATAGGCATACTGAACCAGATGAAAGACCTACGGGCCGCCGCGCCAGAGTTTTACATGTCCGAAAAGCTTACCCCCTTCGACGCACAGTGTACGAGCCTAATTGACATGGCAGAGCGCCGGGCCGGGGTTATCTGCTTAGCCGACCCTCAGAGGGACTACCTAGCGCACCAGGTTATGGAGCTGGGAGGGAACCTACCTCTACTGACCGCAGTCATCACGGGAAACACCGCCCACTTGCGTTCATTCGTTGCAGAATCGCTACACGTGGCACAGCCCAGCGAATTTGAGCTAGCTAAGCAAATCCTAGAAGAAGAGCTACCCAGCATCCCCCGCTATCAGGTATCCCGCCTGTGGGATGGTGATTACGGGTTCTCAAACCCGCTCTGGATTTACATCAAGGCAGTAGAGAACATGGCAGAACTTGTGATGCGTTTCACCTAAAATAAATGTACAAAGTACACTACCATCTGCTATACTGAATACATAACCAAAAAGGTTATACACAATAGAAAAGACACCGCACACAATCACCGATAGCGGTAGCCCGGCTGGAAGGCAGGTATCAGAGTTCGACTCTCTGACCGGGCACGGCCCGAAAGGGTTCTACACACTCAAGAGAAAGATATAGGGAAATGCTACTAGACATCATCCGCACGGGAATTGCACTCTTTATCTGCGGGGTTTGCCTCTACACCCTGGCAAATGCCCAGGCCAGCACACACGGCGCTATCGTCTTCGGGGCCTGGATACTGGCGGCAATCAGCGGAGCATGGGCGGTCATTGAAATAGCCCGCATGGGAACGGGTGGCTAAGGTGAGAAAGCGAATCCTGCCCCTAGTGCTAATGGCGGTCATATGGGTAGCCCTATTCGGGGCGACGGCATGGGCCTACCTGCGTGAGACCTTCGTAGTAGAAGCTGAGACACACGGGGGGATGGTGCTAGTAGCCGGTCTGATAATCAGCATCCCAGCCCTACAGCTGGTAGCAGACAGAAAGAAAAAGTAATCACATAGGTATCCCAGCCAGGCGGTTCACGGGGGTTCGAGTCCCCCGCTGGGAGCGAGCACCGAATAGGTGCACAACGGAAGACCAAGTATAAAGGAGGGTGCCTAAATGGCTACCATTTCGGAGAATCTGAAAATTTCACCGCTTACCAAGAAGGTAGTGGAGCTGACAGAGAAAGCAACCGGCCAGCCCATAACAATATCGGAAATCCCGAAGACCCTAGAAGAAATCGGGGTGTACAGCGTAGCACTGGGAGATAAAGAAATTGCACGCGGAACCTTGGAGTGGGAGAAGGGCGGAGCCAAAAATGACGGTTGGGTGCCAATCCTACTGTATAAGCACCCTGAGGATGCTCCAGAGGACGGGTTAAGCAGGGTTGCTATGCGAGTACACGGGAATCGGTACCCGCTCCACACCGGCGCACTGGAAGAGCTAGACACCATGCTTTCGGAGCACCTGACCTACACCTACCACGATTAAGGAGACAGAGAAATGAAAGACCTGAAATTCGTAGCCCCTACTTACGAGATACCCCAAGAACGTAAGACACTGTACACAAAAACCGTTGGCGACGGGGAGCGGCTAGACATAGTAGCGTGGCCCTTAAACCCGCACGAAGGTACGACCCTCCAAAACGATATAGATATGACCTATGAGTCGGTGATTTTGGTTGAGACTGACCTCAAAGAGACAGACCTATGCGCACCGGTCATCTGGGAGACCATGAATGGGGGCATGAACCTAGAGATAATCCGGGCGGTAGCACTAAAGGCCGCTATGGATGGGATTCTTAGCCGAATGCCAGAGTTAGAGGACGACGAGCGCACTGCCTATATCTGCCCGATTATCTCGCACGGCGGCGTTGGCTACGAGCGCGGGTACGTGGTGGCGTGGGAAGAGTCCGACGCGTTGGACGTGGCCGAATACCTGGCAGGTGGCCGTGTTGAAATCCTGTGCGGACTGGTAGCAACAGGGGAAATGCACCCGTTAGAAAGCGCATGGCTGGGGGAACTCAGCTACTCGGACATCACCGGGGACACGGACAGTTACCGGCGGGTGGTGGAAGGCGAGTACCTAGTTACCGCAGTAGAGGACTTTACCGGGTGGAAGGCACCGGAGCCGGAAGACCCGGAATATCCGGGTGCAGAGACACTAGAGACCTTTACGAAACTGCCGTAAGGCAGTAGCCCGTACACAACTCTATCAGAAAGGTAATGGGTCAAATGATATACATTCTAAAATTTTTGAAATGCCTAGCCTATGTGTTCGCCACATCTATTGTGGCTATGGTACTAGCCCTCTTCTATTGGATGATACCGGTAGTCATATGGGACATGGGAAGCCTAAAACCTGCTCTTATAGTTTTCTACCAGGTAACGGGCGTTGTAGCCTCCGCGACCGTACTACCGACATTAGGCTTCTTCGCACTGAACAGCTGTGTAGATGACATCGCCAAGGGGGAGATGTAAAGATGCTGACACATCTAGAACTCATGCCGTGGGTGCAGAAAGGCGACCCGGCGTTTTACAATCGCAAGCTGGCCGGTCTGGATTTAGGTGTATCGGCACAGACCTATGGGATTCGCGTACCCACCAATTCGGAGAATGCGAAAACGGTACGCCTATCAACGTATGACATCCGCGTATTGCGGGCTATCGGGAACGCGCTCGGTGGCAAGAAATGGCGGCTACGTAAAGTACGGCGCACGGCGCAAGGGTACTCGGTGCGAGTACGCGGTTCTCACCGGGTACTGGCCGACCTGCTGAGGGTGGGCGACGACCGGGCGGGAATCCTAGCCGCCGAAATCAAGGCAAGCCTGGGCATTGAATTTCACTGCTACGCGCCAGGCGGCGCGCAGTGGCTGGCATAGACCACCACACCACACCACACCACACCACACCACACAAGAGATACTGAAAGAGGTAAAGAAAATGTGGAGCCTACAGGAAGTAATCGACCGGGTAAAAGAGTCCGAAAAGTACAAGGCTGTTCAGGAACTGTACCGCGACGTTGAGCTAGAGCCGGGGAGTTGCAGGAATGGAAGCCCTCTACGTGAAAAATCCTGGGCCGGTGCGTAGCCATGTGGAAATTCCACGAGACTCAGAACCGTTCTCATACCTGCATTGGGGGAGCAATTACGAAGCTTTTCACGCGCGGAGTTCGTAAGATGTATTCGCATAATCCCAATATTCGGGGAATATGCTGGCATACCCTGGGGAAGAGAACCTATACAACGGCACTCTGGATAAGGCTGTTGAGGTAGTTGGAACAGTCTTTAGGGAAATCTTGAAGGACGGTATCGGGATAGCACAGTACCATTACGAAAGTACCGGGGAGACTCACCAAAAGACAGGGATGCTAATCTACCGTGTAATTGACGGGGGACGGGATACCAACGTAAAGGTGCTGGCTCCATGCTTCGACGCGCGCGGTATTGAGTGGCTGAGTAATCAAAATGTCCGTGTAGGGTTGGGAGTGTATTTCCCCCGTGACTCTGAACTTTTAACGGACGTGCATGTAGCCTGGAATGATACGACGGAATGGAGCAGGACTCTGCACACCTTAAGGGGCGCACGCCGTGGCGTATACCTCGCCTCGCTCGGGGAAAATCTAAAAGAGGTAAATATCAATCACGGCGGGCATAGGTCAGGTAAAGGGTACAACCCCTCAATGTGTGACTGGTCAGTGTACGGCGGTGCCATTGTGGATAACGTCTTTACAGACACTGAGAGGTACAGGCCGGTTGTTAAAAGCAACACCACACTCAAGAACCTGAAAGTGTATACCCACGCGCCCACGTTCCCCAGCGGAATATCAGTTACAGGCGGGTTCGGGGGCTTGAACGGCCCGGCACAATATCACACGGCGGAACGTGAGGATGAGGACGGCAACATTGAGGTATTAGACGTACTGAACTCTCGGTTTAACACAGAGGATACGCGGTACATCACAATGGGGCCGGTAGGCTCTGAGAACGGTACTCTAACCGCCGTTCTCGCAAATGACGGGGTTATTTACGTGACGCGGGGTTGCTTTGAAGGTACGCTGAGGGACTTTAAGGAAGCCGTGGAAAAGACACACGGGCATGAAGATTCTCAGTTCTACAAAGAATACCTGGCGATTATCGAAGTCATCAAGGCACGGTTCCCTACCGGGCGCGAACACGATAGCGACAGCTAACAGGTGAGCGGCTACACACCAAAACAATTGACAAAGTAACTACACAAAGTGTAGACTGAATACATACCCAAAACACTAAGGAGACAAAATGTCATGGATTGATTTAGAAGAACCGGAATTACCTACCTTCTATACAAAAATAGCGGTAAATAGGGCGCTGAACCGCAACAAACAGCAGAACCTAGCGGAAATGCCGTTGCCCGTAGCCTACGTGAAGGCAGGGGAGGGTCGGCGAATGCCTATCTACTCACAGGCTCAGGTAGACCGCTTGCGGAAATCTACGGCGACAAGCCACGGAAATACGCACCACGCAAGAAGAAAAAGAACAACACTACTCAAGGAGAATAGAAATGACAGCAGAGAAGAAGCCTCTGAAAATCTACAAGACCTACTACGCCAACCCGAACTACGACCCCATCGAACACGGCCCGGCAGTGAAAGCATCAAACGGCGCTCCGCGCTTCGGCACAAAATACCCCCTGCTGTACGCGGCACCTGAGATTTACCCACCGTGGGCGCTGGTAAAAGACCCCGCACCGTGGACTGAGACCATCCCCAAATACCAGTCAGTTCTTACCACTCGGGGCGTGGAAGTAATACGCCAGCAACTACACGAAATCGCCGCCCAGGCCGGAGTCGATAAGCTGACGATTATGTGCTTCGAAAAAGACCCCGGCGACTGCCACCGCACCGCCTTCGCCGACTGGTGGGAGGAGCATACGGGTGAAGTCATTGAGGAAATCCCGCCCAAAACCCCCGTTCGCCGTGCGTCCACAGTTGCGGCACCGCGAAAGACATTGTAGAATGTAATTACATTCTTGACGGCGATAGTGAATACCCAGCTGTCAAGGATGTACCCGGTAGGTAGCATAGGCGGCTAGGCCCGCGAGTCAATGCACCTCACAAGCCTGTGAGGGGATGGCGGTGCAAACCCGTCCCACCGGTCAATATCAGAAGAGGCCCGCCACCCTAGGGCGGGCTTTTTCATACCCACAAACCAAGGAGAACAAAAGTGCGACCGTGACAGACTACAGCCTACTCCCGACCCGCGTACTCGGGGCAGTGGCGACAGAGACCGGGGCCGTGTACCGCCACTTAGACAAAGCACACGGCGACAAGGTACACGTGATTTTCACCCCACAGCCACGAATAGGGGAAATGCTGAAAATCCTAGAAGAAATCCCCACCGCAAAGCTCGACGCGGTCACCGTCATACCAGCACCAGCAGACCTGGTGCACCACACCACACTATCGGAATGGCTACGGGGCGGCACACCCACGGACGCAGCACAAGCCATCAAGACCGCACAAATTGAAGACATGCGGGCGGACGGCTCTACCTACTGGAAAACTCGGGCCGACTACATGGATAGCCAAGACGCGCAGGAACTATACGGTGAATGGGCCGCCACCACCTTCGACGCACTAGAGGGCGCGCTCGGCGACCTACGCGCGGCAGACAAAATTCACATCCACGGCGACACACCCGCCCCCTTCGACGTAGCAGCACACCTCATCAAATCAGCAGAGACACCCACTATCGTAGTAGCCGCCGTACTTAACGACGCACGGCACAAAACCGTGTGGGGCGAAAATACAGAGCGCGCCACAACCAGCCAATGGGTAGAAGCCATACATCAGGCCCCACACTCGGGGCTAATCCTGCACGCTGAGAGCGACCAGGTGCCAGCAGAACACCGGCCCAAAGTAGCGGCGGCAGTAGAAGAGAGCAAAGCAATCCGGGCAATACTCACCTGCACCAGCGACGGGGCGGCCCTCTCTTCGCGGCGACCACCAAGCACCACGAACAGACGCGGTGGGTCTGATACACAAGCTACCACCGGAAGACTGGACACCCACCGGGAACGAAAAAATCGAAATACGGCACGCTGACGCAGACCAATCCGTGGCATTCCGCAAAGTCGTAATGCATAGGTACACGCCTAAAAAGACCACCGGCGACCTCTTCGTTTTCGCAGACGACTATCTGATAGGAGTCATCAATTTCTACTACCAGTTCGCAATACCAGGCGGCGACGCTACGCCCAAAGCCTGGGAGTCCTGCCGTATACATGTGAAATACACCTACGGCGCGTTCACCACCAACGGCCTCAACCTCACAAAATTTGTCACCATACTTAGCTGCCTCAAGCCGTTAGCCGTCATGGCCTCCACCCCAAAATCACGCATCTACACGAGCCTGCACAAAGGGATACGCACCACAAACAGGACACGCCACCCAGGAAGCAAAAGCAGATGCGAGTCAGAATTTGAACACAGGCACAAAGAAAAAGACGGCACATCTCAGGCTCAACTACACCTACGACTGGGACACTGCAGAAATTCGAAGGCAAAACCCCACAAGAACTGTGGGTGAAGTACGTCACGCAGTGGGGTAATACACAAAACACTCAAAATGAACAGCACACCAACAAAAAGTCAAGTGGGCGGCGTCGCCGGGGCCACAGGAAATAGACTAGACTAAAAGAACGGGCGAACTAAGGAGAACACCAATCATGCCAAAAACCGCCAAAACACAAGGCACCTCAAACTCCGTCCACGTAGACGCAGCTAACGTGATGCACGGCACAATGCAAGTGCGACGCATCAATATTAAACACCTCAAAGAACAAGAGGTGAACGCTCAAAAAATGCCACAGCACCAATTCGACGCACTGGTACGGAACATCAAAGCAGACGGCGAACTACAGTCACTCCCACTCGTCCACCAACCAGACGGGCCAAACGGCGAAATCCGCATAATATCAGGTCACCACAGGGTACGCGCCGCCTACAAGGCGGGCCTGACAGAGGTACCGTGCATCGTAGAAACAGCACCACTAACCACAGCACAAATCCGAGCACGGCAACTCGCACACAACCAAATCCACGGAACCAGCGACCCCAAACTACTCGCCCAGCTACTCGACGAAATCGACGACGTAGTAGAACTCACCAGCACCGGCTTCACTGACACAGAACTAGAAGAACTCACCCAAAACTCGGTGCACTCGGTAGAAACACTCAGCACCGATTTAGGGGTACTACCAAGCCCTACACTAGACACGCTGATAGTGCAAGTGACACCCAGACGCAAAAAGCACTAGAAACCCTCCAAGAACAGGTGTTCCACGCCACAGTAGACCCCCACGAAGCGCTATCAAACAGCATCAAAACACTAAAGACGCGGGATTATTGGACGGAAAAATGACCATAGCACTAGTGTCACAAGAGAGCTATGACGCGATAACTGCGACACTGCTTGAAATTTCAAAGCAGCTCAGGTAAAGAACTTGCGAGTAGCACTGGCACTATGCGCCGCAGCAGCAGATGAAAATACGGGATAGACCTCACCAAAAAGCAGCGAAAAACACAGGCGACACCAAGGAGACAAAATAATGAGCTGGCACCCTAGCGACACACCGCATGAAAGCCTATAAGGCCCAACTCGAAGAAGCTATACGAGACATCCGCGACCCCAAACACAACGGAGAAATTGGGCCAGCGAACGCTGACGACCTAAGACCCTGCACGAAGTACAGAAAATGCAGGAAACCCTCAAGAACACGTAAACGCGGCTCTCGCAGAACGCAAAGGAATGCACCCGCCGAAGCCTACCTCTACGTATGGGATAAACTACGGTGAGTCACCGGAAAATGTTCGAGACTTCGTGAAAGTACAGGGACACCGGAGGCTCCCGAAGCATCCAAGCAGTACACCGCGCCCTGCTAGAAAAATACAAGCAGGCCAAAGACCGCCAAGCACAAGGCGAAGATGTGGTAGTACCATCAAAACCACCCACACCCGCCACCCAGCCAAATGGGCAAAGCTTTTCGCATGGGCAAAACGCGCCCAAGCCTGGGACGCAGAGTCCGACCGGCTCACCCAAATCTGGCACCTAGAGAAGCGACGCAACGCCATCAAACGACAAGCCGGGGCCGCGTCCTTACTCATCGACAAAGCCATCAGGGCCGCCGCCAACCTCAAACCTGAAGAACTCAAGCCACAGCAGATACCTACCTTCCTCAAAGTAGCCGCCGACATAGAGCAAGCCATCTACGGGGTAGGCCGGGCCGGGGGAGTCATCGACGCTAACATTACGGCGACCTCACACACAGCCCACACTACGAACATCACTGCCGCCATAGATACCAGCGACCTCACACCACAAGAAGCAGCCCTACGGTTACGAAGCCTCCAAGCTGAGATAGCACAGCGGTTAGATGCGGGAGACCCGCTCGGCGCACAGTCGGCCCTCGACGTAAGCCACACCTCAGCCTCCACCGCGAGCGCCCTACATGACAAGCGCAAGATGGGAGACCCTAACTATCGTGCCCGCTAAACAAAAGAAAGCACCACTAACCGCCGCCACCATAGCCAGGAACACCATGCAACAGGGCACACAAAGCACACCCGGCGCATGGCACCCCACCGCCACCATGAGCGTTCAGCAGCTCCAAGCCGAAGCCCACGCACTCATGCAGTACCTCCAGGAAGCGGACACACTGCCCCCCTGTACCAGGCCACGGTGCGCGGGCTACCCGCACGACATCATCACCTGGCGGCACGACCCAAAACTACACGCCGCCGAAACACCACTAGAAGAAATGAAACTGCTAGACCCCGATACCCGCGAGCGCCCACACATCACCTACCTATCCGAACGACTACACCAAGCCATCCTTGACGTAGAAAAACGGGGCAAACCGCCACCTCACCATCTCCATGCCCCCACGCTCAGGCAAAACATGGACAACCAGCCAGGGCTTCCCCTCGTGGGTACTACACAGGCACCCAGACTGGAAAATAGGTCTAGTGAGCCACTCACCCGAACTAGCGACCAGCTGGGGCCGCGACATCCGCCGCCGAATAGAAGAACACGGCGAAAAAGCACCCCACGAACAACAGCTATTCCCCTTCGGAGTAGCACCAGACGCGGGGGCCGTGTCACACTGGAAACCACAGCGGGCGGGTCAGTCACCGCCAAATCCGCCCCCGGCCAATCACTCACCGGGCGCGGGTTCAAAGTGCTCATCGCTGATGACGTGGTAAAAGACTACGCCGCCGCCCACTCGGAGGACGCAAGGAACGCACTATGGGAATGGTGGCAACAGAACACACTAACCCGCCTCGAACCGCCGTGACCTTCTCATCGTCGTGAGGCACCCGCTGGCACGAAGACGACCCTCATGAGGCCGCATCAAATCACCAGAAACCAACCCGCGAACCGACGAATGGGAACACATCATATTCCCCGCCATTTCTCAACCGCCGCGCCAGGTGAGACCGACGAAATCAGGCCGCAAACAGGGCGAACCACTAACCAGCCCACTCATGGAGCAGGTGGAAACCACCCACGCGGGCAAACGACGGTGGAACGCCATCCGCGAGCGCGTCGGCTCTGATGGCGTGGGAGGCACAGTACATGCAACGCCCAGCAGCAGACACGGGCGGCATCATACCCATAGACAAGCTAAAATTCTTCACCACCTCGGAGAGCGTCTACTCAACCCTCCCCACGTCAGAACGAGAGAAAGTGACTCTGCTCACACCACACCAGTGGGCGGCCATCACCACACCCTCGCAGGGGATATGGGTAGACTCATGGGACACCTCATTTAAGGGCGGCGAGAACAGCGACTACACAGCTGGCCAACGGTGGGTAAAGCACATGGGCACCGGCCACAGGTTCCTCATCGCATCATTCCGCCGCCGCTGCACCTACATTGAGGCCCGCGACGCAATGAGGTTATGGGCGGGACAGCTCCAACCCCTCGAAGCAACCGCTATAGAGTCCAACCTCCAGGTACCCGCCCCTCACTACAGCGACCGCGTACTTACCCGGCTCATAGAAGAAACCGCGAACGGCCCCGCCCTCATCACCTCACTACAGAAAGAGGTAGAAGGCATCAAACCCGTAAACCCCAAAATGAGCAAGGAAGCACGCGCCCGCGTCATCACACCCGAAATGGAGGCCGGGCTAGTGTACCTGCCACACCCACAAGACCCAACCCTTGGGGGCGACTGGGTCAACGAAATGCTTAAAGAATGGGTTAGCTTCCCACACGCCAAACATGACGATACGGTAGACGCAATGACACAGGCCCTGGCACACCTCAAGGATGCAGTGCCCGGCTCAATTCACTCACCGAACGAGACCGGCGCACGCATCCCACGCATGGCACCATCAATGTACCGGCTACGCCGGTAGAATGGATGCATGAATAGCATCAACCCAACCACCACAACCAACACCCCTAGTCACCACGGCGGGCCGTACCATAGTCACCACACTAGCGGCGGCCCGCCTCACCCGCTTCATCACAAAGGACACACTCGGCGGGTGGCTCATCCGTGAGCCAATCGCACGCGCCATGCAGAACTACGCACAGCAGACAGCCCAGATACATCAACGAGAAGGTAAACCCGGTCACCCAACACAGCCCTGGTGGTGGAAATACGAGACCGGCCTGCACTGCAAATGGTGCGTAGGATTCTGGCTTGCCGCTGGAACCCTCATCACCGAAAAAGCAACACGCGGCACATGCGCCCGCCCCATCATCCGCACCATCGGGGGAGCACTAGCACTGAACTACGTCACCGCCCACCTTGAGACCCTGAGCGAGAAAATAGAGGAAAACACCAATGACGAAAACTAACCGACTCAGCACCTACGCCGCCGTGCGCCTACCCACCGCGCCCAGTGTCACCCCCAAACCCTCCTTCGTAGCAAACACCACCCCGCCCACCAAACAAACTACCTGGGGAGTCACTGGTAGCGAGCGCCGCCACCATACGCACCGCGTCACTCGGCACCGCATCCTCACGGCACATGAAGGCACTCAAAAAGCCCAAGGCTCAGCAGTAGGGGCGGGCGGCTGGAGAAGACGCATGGGGTATTTCTCACTGATAGGCGAGCTACGGTCAGTACTCACCGGCCTAGCACACCAAGGCTCCGGGGCAATACTCCAAATCACACACCAGGAAGACGACGAATCAGAGGCCACCGTCGTAGAAGACTCGGACGTGCTCGAAGCACTCACCGACCTAGCACCCATACGCGCCACCATGACCGCGCTCATCGAACGCGCCCTGCTGAACTCTCGCAGTGGCCGGGGAGCTGTGGCTCATGCGCACACCAGAACAAACCCTCCCAGACGGCACCGACATCCCCGAAATGTAGCGTATCTTCTCCATCTCGGAAATCTCACTCGACGGCTCCAAAGTCGTTATCTCAGAACTAGGTACCCCTTCGGGGGAACAGCAGAAATGGGAGCTTGACGACGTTCAGCTAGTGCGAGTGTGGCGGCCGCACCCCCGCTACTCGGAGCAAGCAACCAGCGCACTCGAAGGCGCGCGAACCGTATTAGCCCAGATAGTCACACTCGACCAGTACACCAGCGCACAGGCAGAAAGCCGCCTAGCCGGGGCCGGTATCCTACTCACACCGCAGAGCGCAAGCACAGCGCTAGGCCAGCCCATCACCGCAACCCCGGCCAGCGACCCCTACACCATCCCCGAACAGGTAAGTAGCGGGGCGGACGAGTTCACCAGTACCCTAGTGGATAACATGGTGGAGCCAATCCGTGACCGGGCAAGCGCCGCCTCGGTGGTGCCCTTGGTCTTGACCGTCCCTGATGAGTCCATCGACAAGTTCAAGCACATGACGTTCCAGACACCGCTAGACGATACCGCCGCCAAAGTGCAGGAAGCCTCACTACGCCGCCTAGCCCTGGCGTTGGACTGCCCGCCAGAGTTCATGCTAGGCACCTCGGGGATGAATCACTGGGGCGCATGGCTCATGCAAGAAAACACGGTGCGCACACACATCAGCGCGCCGCTGAACATCCTCTGCCAGGCACTGACCGAGCAGTACCGGGGATGGCTCACCGACCGCGGCATGAGCGAAGAGGAAGCCCGCAAGTACGGGTTCCAAGCAGAAGTAGACCATCTCATTATTCGGACAAACCGTGAGCTGGACGCAAAGCACCTCTACAGCATGGGCATCATCGACGAAGAGGCGCTACGCGAAGCCACCGGCTTTCACCGAAGCAGACGCACCGGAGAACCCTCTATCACCTGTGGAAGCAGCACTCCACGCGCGCTCCAAGCCAAACCGGAGCTGTGGGAGTCCCCAGGTGCAGAGGAACTACTCAACCGTCTGACCGACCTCATCGGGGACAAGACACCAACACCCGCCTTAGTGAACGGTGTCACCGTAGGCGCGTCCACAGGCTCACGAACAGGCGGGGCGGCCCTAATGACAACAGCCAACGCCCCCGCGCGCCCACTCTCCCAACCCTTCGACGCATCCCACGTCACCACCCTGCTACACCTCCAAGAGCAGGGCGAACGGGAGCTGGAGCGAGCGCTAACCCAAATGGTGAACGGCTTCATCGAAGCAGTCACTGCGGACGCGCTCCACACCATCCAGCACCCCGCACCTGACAGCATCACAGCGGCGGCAACACCTACCGGGTGGTACCGCTCCAAGAACGCCGGGTGTCCGACCCGTTCGCATACACCACCGTCATGCGACGGTGGCGCGAAGCTCATCAAACCCTATACACCCGACCACCTACCAACCCTCGAACGGTGGGAGGTAGACCCGCAACACGTCGAGCAACTACTCACCGACTCAGGACTACCCGCGCACCTATTCGAGGACGTGCAGGTAATCCTAGACAATTCGTCATCGGAGGGCTGGACAGAGAACCAGACCAAGCGCGCCCTCTCCAAGCTACTCATCCCCAAACAAAACGCGAGCGAAAATCCCTGCAACTCCAGCGCGAAACACGGGACGAGTACCGGGCACGCATCCGCTCCACCGCAATAGAAACCATCAACCAAAACCTGCAACGCGCCACCGCGCGCCGAATCCAAGAACAAGGGCTATCCTGGAAGAAATGGGTAGCACACCATGATGATAAGCCCACGGCCCGCTCACCGCGAAAACGAACGGCAGACCATGCCCGCCACCGAGCACCTTTCACAGTCGAGGTTCAGGATGCAATGTCCCCAAAGACCCATCAGCGCCCCTACACCTCACCATCAATGGGTGACAATGGTTGGGGCCAAAAAGAAAGGCGACAGTTTGAACGGCATCACCAATGAGCTAACCACCATCACCGCAAGCGGTGCACGGGATGCCGACGTCGACCCTATGCCGTGGGTGGGCGTACTCGCCATGAAGGACACCCACCAGCGACGGTCGCTTACCGACGCCGACTCCCTCACCTGGACACTCCCTCACCCCTTCGGTGGGTAAAGCACACCGGTAACACAACGGGGCCGTAGTAGTTGGAAAAATCCTCCACCATCGACCGCGTACCACACCCCCACCATCGACAGCGTAAACATCATCAAAGCGTCCGGCGTGCTCGCTGAAACACCTGAAGGCTAGAGCCCAGAACCAGGTAGCCGAAGAACTCGCGCAGGGCGTATCCGTAGACCTTGACGACATGCAGTTTACCTTCGCAGACGGCGACAACACGGACGACAACGGCCCGCGTGACGTAACCATCACAAAAAGCACGCATACGCGCAGCTACCCTTGTCGCAATCCCGCCTTCGCAGAAACAAAGTTACAGGTGCTCACCGACAACGCAGCACCACCGACGACGAAGAAACCGACGAAGAAAAGCCGCCTTCGATGCAATCGCCGAAACCTGAGAACTCCGCACCGACGCGCCCGCAGACTCGACGACCTCAGCACCTTCAACTGGGTCAGCGAGCGGGCGGACTACCCTCACATCGACCCCATCCGCAAGCCCTACAACGCCGAGGAATGCCCAGATCCCACCATTGCGTCAGCTGTGAACCAGGTCCAAGCGGTGGGCACGCGGCGGCGGGAGAAGTCACCGCAAAAACGCGCCAAAGCGGTAAAAGCCTTTCAGCCGAATGGGAAGCAAAGCGCGCCGCCGCCCGCCAAACCCAACAAAGCACAGCGCGAGCACCGACACCTTCGACGCGCTCATAGCATCAGCCGCACCATACACCCGGCCAACTGGTTCAACGACCCTCACTTAGACGGCCCTACCGGAATAACTGTCACAGAAAGAAGGACGCATCTACGGGCACCTGGCACTCTGGGACACCTGCCACATCGCAAGCGGGCGGGCCAATGCACCACCGCCCCACACTCACAGACCGACTACGCCTATTTCCACACCGGCGCAATACTCACCGACGACAACCAAGAGTTAGCTGTGGGGCACCTCACACTAGGCACCGGGCACGCGGCACCGACAAAACAGTACGCGGCACCACAGCGCACTACGACAACACCGGCCTAGCCGTAGCAGACGTGCGGGCCGGGGAAGACGCATACAGCATTTGGGTAGCCGGTGCAGTACGCCTCAGATTCACCGGAAGACTACGCACCTTCGCGGTTTCCCCGCTATCCGGCGACTGGCGGCGAGTACAGGCAACCCCTCGAACTGGTAGCCGCCCTCGCAGTAAACGTGCCCTGCTTCCCCGCACCAGCGCACAGCAACCAAGAACAAGACGTAGTACTCATTGGTAGCCGCCGGTGTCATACCTCCCGCCCCTCGGAGCCAGAGACAGCCCCGGATACGCCAACAACCACCACCGCACCGGCCCCACCTCAGCACTGAGACCGTAAGGCAATGGCATACGCGCGTAGTCTCTACCTCGAAAAGCTAGGAACTGAGGCCCAGGCACACCGCGCCACCCCTACGGAAAGCAAACTTGATAAACTAAGTGAGTAAAGCTACTCACCCCGCCCACCTCACCTACTACTAAGGAGAACGACAATGTCTTGCAGTTCCTGCAACTCAGCATAGCAGATGGTCCCTACGGCGCAGACGTGGTTGTACCAGAACCCGCTCACTTCGACGGCGACACCAACGACACCGCCCCGGCGGTTGAAGAAGCACCCGCCCGCGCAGAACCAGCGCCGGAGCCGGTAGCAGAACCGGAAGCTACCACTGAGAGCTAAACTGTGGTATAGTGGAGACGTCCCGTGGCCCTGCAAAAGCAGGGGTCCGGTTTTTATGCGTAAAACACAGCCCAAAAGTGCTACACTAGTCTTGAAATCGGGCGTGCATCCACCATTTAGAGAAAGAGGCTAAATGAGCACCCCCGAAGCAACCACCGACGAAAACGTAACCGTCGAAGAGCAGACCACCGAAGAAACCGCCACCTTCACCGCACCCGAATCACTGGAAGGCCTTTCCTCGGAGGAGCTGAACGAGTTCACCACTCAGGCAACCGAAGCATTCCTGAGCCTCTACGGCGACGGCGAAAACCTGTCAGATGAGACCGTAGAACGGTTGGAGCACTCTCGCACATCAACGAGTTCAACACCGAACTGAAAAACCGCGAAGAGTCCGCCACCGCCCGCGCCACCAAGGCAAGCGAACTAGCCGCCGCCGCAGGTATCACCTTCTCCAAGGACAGCAAGAAGAAGAAGGACGACGCTAAGCCCAAGGACGATGAAGAAGAGGCCCCCTCGGTGACGACGAAAACCGACGAAGGGACACCTCCAGAAGAAGGACTCAGGACAAAAAGAAGAAGAAATTCTCCAGCATCAGCTACACCAAACCCACCCCCGCCAAATCCCAGAAAGTCGTACAGCACTTGCCGAAGAGCGCACCGAAACCCCGCAACCCCTGACGTAGTATTCTCTCCCGGGGGCTCTAGCATCTCCATGAACGAGCTGGCAAAGGGCATCGACAAGCGCCTGGCAAGCTTCAACCTCACGCAGTACAACTCAGCGGCACACAACGGAATCGCATTGCGCGAATCCTTCCACCTCGCCACCCTCTCCAAGCCCGACATCGGCAAGTTCTCCATCACCTCGAACGACGCAGACCACGTGAACGAAAGTACTGGACTACGCAACCAGCGAGAGCCGCCTTGAGGGCAACAGCTTGGTTGCATCCGGTGGCTGGTGCGCCCCCTCGGAGACCCCTGCACGACCCTGGTATCTGACGCAACCGACGCGGGCTGCTCTCCGTCCCTGAGGTAGTAACTGCACGCGGCGGCATCCAGTTCGCAGAGGCCCTCAACTACACCACCCTATCGAAGCAGATGGCACTGTTCCGCTTCTCGGAGGCAGACGACAAGGTAGCCAAGTACGACGGCAAAGCCAATAACACGCAGAAGCCCTGCTTCAAGGTACCCTACGAATGGCACAACGTGCGCCTGGACGTTATCGGCGCATGTGTGCAGGCCGGGCTTCTCCAGATGCGCGCATACCCTGAAATGATTCAGGCCGTAGTGCGTATGGTTCTCATCGCACACGCCAACCTGGTATCCATGGCATCGCTCCAGGCCATGAGCGAAGGCTCCACTAAGGTAACCATCGCCGCTAACGGCGACGGCACCGCCGCCCCCGTACTCGACGCAGTAGAGTTGCAGGCCAGCCACATGCGCGCAACCCTACGCCTGGCACCGAAGGCAACCCTTGAGGCAGTATTCCCCGCCTGGGCATGGCGCTATCCGTGCAGACCTGGCAAGCCGCAACGGCGTAGAGCTGATTGACGTGCGACGCAGACGATGACCGCTTCTTCACCGTTCGCATCAGCGCTGCAGTTCGTACTGGCGAAATCAGCGCAATCAACGCCGACAAGTTCGATCGGCTACCCAACCAGGTTCAGTTCTTGCTGTGCCGCCGGTACGTGGTGCGTGCAACCGCTGACATTATCACCGTGCAGGGCCTGTGCGACTCTACCCTTCTCTCGAAGAACGGCTACCGCCCTGTTCACTGAGAGCTTACGCCATGCTCAAGCGCGGCGCAGACTCCGCCTAGTATCATGTACCGAAACCGGGGCACCACCGGCGAACGAAAGCCATCACCACCCCACGCGTGAGACCTGTCGAAGGCACCTAACGGCGTGTAATAACACCCCACGCAACGGCCCCGCCATAGCGCGAGACCACACATAATAAGCCAAGACAGAAAGAACGCTACAAGCATGGCATCACTCGCAAAGCCCGGCTTGGGCGAAGCTAGAGGCTTCGACCCGCCGCGATACGAGGTTTAGCTGTCTGCTGTGCGGTTTCGCGAAACAGCTCAGGTGAGTCAGCGAGGTACAGGCCGAACTTGCATCAAAGGCCCCGGTCAAAATGCGCGCGCGAGCCTGCAACCTGCACGTGGGACGCCGCAAACCCAGCGACAAGACCGTAACCACACGGGACGGGCGCAGACGGCACTACCCATCACGCTTATCGGCGACACTGATGCACCCACCGGGTATCATTCGAATCCGAAAGCCCTCGCTCTGGAACTGCTGAACCGCCAGCAGAACCTTCACTAGAAGGCATGCAAAAACCTGTGGGTGGACTCGCACGGGTTTTGGACGCTGGAACTGCCCGCAACACCAGAACTCAGTGTGCAGACCGTCACCAAAAGAACAGGTGAGTTCATCATCCAGGCGCTGAAATCCAGAGCATTCTACAGAATGGCTCATGCACCCTGCACATTCCGCTATCCTCTACTCGAAGGCGCGGCGGATCCTCAGCGACAAGGGCGGCATCCTACGCACCGCGAAAGGCTCCCCCGTCATCCTCGGAGTCGGGTACGGGCCGGAAATCCGTACCCGGGAGCGAAAAGGCCACATCTTCGCCACACCGGGCACGCTGTGGGTACAAGACCAACCAATTGTTCTACCATCAAAAGCAAACTTTGAACACGGTGAGAACATGCTCCACACCACAGCGCAGACCTACGCTATTGGATTACCACGGCTGGTCTACGCACGCCGCAGCAATCTAAAGCAGCCCGCCCACAGCCCACCACTGCAACCTGGGACAAAACCAATGCCTGCTCTACACCCCACAGTGCAGTTGCGCCAATTCGCGTCACCAGCCTGAACATCCGGGCAATGAACGCAAACTCAAAGAACATCGTCACCGACGGCAGTAAACGTCACCATATCAACTGAGGTTGAGAAGGCAACGAAATCACCAAGAAGACCACCAGCGGCGCTATCTGCCTCTCGGTGAAAAACCGCCGTCTGTCAGGAACGTAACCGCCGCTATCGAGTTCTGCCGCGTGAACCCGCAGCTCTACACCGCCAGTGAGCGCGCTCCGCCCCACTACACGGCGGCAACAAGCCCCGCAGGTATGGCCCTCAGCATCGAGCTCCATCGAAAAGCATTCGCACTCGAACTCTGGGCATCCCTTGACTGGGCTCCAGCTCACCTGACTTGCAGACACTGTCCATGTGCACGTTGTACCCCTTCATGCGGGGCGGCGTGCTCGGTGACGAGGAATACCTACCAGACGGCGCGGTATCCTTCAAAATCGAGCAGATGGTATCATGGCGGTACTCCAGTGGGGCAAAAGGCCCCTACGACGTCGTTATGGGTGCAGGCGCACAGGGCGGCGCGGCCGCACCTGCACAGCTACCCACCGCACTCGGTAGCAAAAGACATCGCACTGTACATCCCACCGCCGTGGCACCGCCCGCTGTGAACGAAGGCCGCAGTTACCCCGTCAAGTAACCACCACCCAGCAGAGCGGTACTAGAGAAACCCGCCGCCCTACCCGTGGCGGGGTTTACTAATACTCAGAGCCAAAACAAGAGGAGCAAACATGGGAACGTGCGGCTGGGATTATGAGCTACTCGGCCTGTGCAGGTCAGCAGACCGAAGCCCCATCGACTCACTAGACAGGGTTCTAAAAGCAGAAAAAGCGGCAAGTCGCCATGCTGAACACAGCTGGACTGGTGAACAGTTCCGGACAATGCGACGGCGAACTATCCCTACAAATCAGCCCCGGATGTCACCCATCATCGGTACCACACAGCAGTAACACCGACAGGGGCACGCTCTCCCAACCATCGGGACACCGCTGAGAATCCCGCCCTACTCAGGGGAACCTGGTGCAACCTAGGCTGTGGCGGGTGCGCAGAACTCAGCCGATGCAGGACGATACCTGATCAGACTACCACAGAGTCAGTGAGGCTCACCGAAATAGTGCTGGACGGTGAAAGCCTCATGCCTGTAAAGACCAGCAACACGAGTCTGGTTCTGCACGGGCGCACCCTCTATGTACGCGCTGAGCTGGTGGAGGCGCGCTGCTCTCAACCCAGCATCCGGCCCATCTACTCACCCTCAGCCCCGGTGCCGCCACAGAACCGCCACAGCCACCCCAACCCTAACCCCCTGCTAACCGCCGCTCCAAACCCACTGCCCCAACCGCCAGCCCGCCACAGCCACCAGCGCCAACAGACCCGCCCGCGCCGCACCCGTCTACTATACGCTTCGCTCACTCCGGGACAGTACAGCGGAAGTTGTGCCAGTCGCCTCCACCGACCCACCAGCACCAGACGCAGCGAACGGGGTATGGGAGGCGACCTGCGGGACAGTGAGAATGGGGTAGTCAATGACTGACATTCCAACCAGCTTCCCCGTCATAGACATAGCCGTGGTGATATCATCGCGCTCCGTCATCCCCCATTCGCGGTGACGTACCGCGCCATACGAAAACTACGGAAGACGTAACTCGGTGAAGCACCAGGTAGCGACACGGGTCAAACCTCCAGACGACTTAGACAAAACCACCAGAAATAACCCGCGAAGGCTGGAAAGCCGTGCACAGTCACGCTGGCCGACATCAAGATTAAACTAAAGAACGTAGCACTAGACTTTGGAGGCTACGCTCGGAATCGCAGCTGGGCGACAAACCGACGATATTAACAAGCGGTCACGCTCTGGAAGTAAAAGCAGAGGTAGCAAAAGCAGGTTAAGGCTGGGGTGAGCCGGAAAAGTAAAACCCACAGCCAAACACCGCCGCTACCGCCCTACCATCGTCATAAATACCACCGCCACTGAAAACAGCGGCGGAGGCCGAAACATCCGACCCACCTACGAATAAAAAACAACCTAGACAAGAGCACGCATGGCAAAGACCGCATGCTGGTGTAGACGAATGGATACCTCACCGGAAAAACCCCTAGAGGCCTGACGCATGACCACTATCCCACAAGTAACCCAACGGCGGCTGGAGCCACTGGCAGACCGCGTAACCGTGCTGGAAAACAATGGCACCCGCGCTAGGTACTCACCCTGGATAACCGACCCTCACCCTCTCGGGGCGGCGGCTCGGTACAGCTCCCCAACTAGCGACGTGAAAGCCACCACAATTACCGAGCAGGGACGGAACCATTTTCCATTGGTAACACCGTGGTAAAGCTTATGTTGAAAGCTGGCTGGGACGAAGCACCTTTCACCGTACTGCTAAATCACGAGAATACCCCGCCTACTGGTGGGGTATCTGTATCGAAAGAAAAAGCACAGCGGGCGTAAAACAGGCGAAAGGACGCCGACAGTATGGCCCGCAGTCACAGTACCCTCACTCAGCGCACAAAACCTACACCGACGCAAGCCGCGAGCAGTACTCGCAGTACAGCCCGGCTCAGCATTCAACGTATGCTCCCCAGACTGGAGCAGACCCAGCGAAAGCGAGACTCAACACGGCGATCAAAACGCGTAAACGCCGCCTCCGCCGCCGGGGCGGTCAATCCCATCAGCCGGAAAATACATAGTCAGCGCCCCGTTCATCGAACTAAAGGCATGGTGCAGATGGTCATTGACAGCAACGCAACCGAAATCATAGCCACCACTCAAAACCCATCGGCAAACAAAAACCGGCGTGTTCCGCACAGGCACCTGGAACAACCGCGCACAAGACCCACCCTACCACGCTTCGGGGTATCTAACATCTGGATAAAGACGCCGCCCGGTATTCAGCACCAGAACTTTATGACCCAACCTGTGCGGGTGCTGTTCCAACACCGACGGGCGGTTCCCCTGCCGACCAGACGCAGTACCCTGCAACTTCCGAAATCTGGGGCATGGAGACCGGGGCCGCCTTCCTCGGCACGGACGACCAAACGATAATATTCTCGCTCAGGTTCGCAACGCCGGTCAAGCCGGAGCTAGTTGTCAGCAAACCTGAAGGACACCCCGAAGGAACCGGCGGCGCGGCAGATAACAAGTTCTTCGGGGCCGACATCGGCCGTGCAACAAATCAATGGACGGGTACGCGGGCATTGAGGGTCTACATCTGAAACCAAATTCATGGCTCACTTCGTCGGTACGGCGGGCAACGCACAGCCTTCGGGCAGCTCTGTGCCGGCCTCCAACACACGCAGCGACGACATCACCGCGGGTTCACCGCAAAGCCGCTAACCGAGAACGGCCAAAAGGCGGCGCGGGATGGTACATCAAAGCCACCGATGCGTACTCACCAACTGTGAGCACAAGAAACGAGTGGACACGGCTTCATCCCTCGCATACGGCGACAACACCCTGATGGTGCCGGGCGAAGTCCTCCAGCTATGGAACACCGCCGAAAAAGGACAAGCCGGAGCAAACTCAGCAGCAGACTACCATCTGCAACACCGGCTCAGACGGAACAACCCTACTCAGGTGCACCTCTCGGGCGCACGGAAAGCATCAGGCAGGGGCACGGTGGAGCTACATTGAGAGCTGGTTCAGGGGCCTCACCATCAGGCTGTGCCTCGCTGGATGTATCCATGCCCGCCGAAAGCCAGCGCACTCAGCCTCAAAGCGGTACGAGGTCAAAGACCCTGAGGCGGAACGTGAACATACAGGTCGAGTGAATACCCACCTCACCACACGCAAAATAGCCCCTGTAGTAAACGGCCTCACCGCAAGAAGGCGTGCGCCCCTGGAGATACCCCGCTGAACGGTGCTATCAGTTTTCGACACTTCGGGGCAGGGCTACCTACATCGAAGCACAACTCAAGCGGCAGCCGTCGAACGGCGGCGTGCTATTCACCCTCCCGCAAACGCACTACACCCATCAAGACCATAAAAGCGTTTGCAAACGGGCTCCACTCACGTAAAGCGCCGGTTCGCGTGGGGTACTTCAGTGGGGTATCCCGAATCAGGAAGGCTCCAAAGTCATTACCGACCTTGAAGCTTCTTCGTAGGCTAACCCACTACATACCGCAACCACAGACTTTGGGAGACCATCGTTGCACGAACGCTTGCCAGCTCAGCGAACAGGGGCAGTTACCAGCGCGCCCTTAGAGCACGCCAAAACAACTCATCAAGGCAGGCCGCCTTGGCCCTCCACAACCCCCTGCCAAGCTACCGCATCAGATTCCTTCTTGAATGGGTAGCACGGAACTGCTAACCGTAGCCGGTAACGAGACCAGGGGCGCTCACCGACTTCCTGGACTGGCCCCAACACAAAGGTAGGGATTATCCCACCTAGACTTTACGGTGCCAGCAGAAGGTAGCTAAAGACACTCTATTTCAGTTGCCAGAAAAACCGCAGACCAGACACGTACCGTACCTGCATCCTTGATTGAACTCAGTCAATCACGCCCCAGCCTACAGGCAACGGTGGTATCTGGATGGATGAGGGGCGAAGGTACAGACCGACGCAATTACCGCGCCGGGTCGTCCCATTCTCAACATTTTAGGATTCTTTGGTGCCAAAATACCTAAGTACGCATACCCATCATCGACGACAGAGGAACCTAGCAGGGCCGGTAAAGACACGCAGATGCAGAAGGCTAGTAGACGCAAACCTACCCACGCTCAGACCACCCTGAGAGCAAACCATCGAGAGAACGCGCGGCACAGCAATCGACAGCCCGACTTGGTTTATCAGCGGGCAACACCTGCTCACACTGCACCTACACCTGGCGGACTACTGCAGCGGCCCAAACTCAATGGGCAATTCCTACAATTCAGGAACTCACTGGGCATGTCATTTTCTTCATCCGCTCTTCAGAGATTGAAACCGACAAACGACCAGATACCGACACATCGCACACGAGGCGACCTCGCAATGGCCCGCCGGAGCTAAAGCGCATCGCGTTCTACGTCAAGACACGGCACGGGGCCAACGCACCCGAAGCGAGACGACACCTACCGCGAACGGGTGCGGCTCCATGCTCCGGCGTATCAATGGAAGCAGTCACTCGGTTCACGGAAATTCATCCCTGAGACTCAGTAACCGCCGTATACACCGACTATTCGGAGGTATTCACCCAGAGCCGAGACGCAATCTTCCTAGATGAGGTGGTAATAAGCGCTGGGACGTGCAGCAGACCGAAAATCATGCCGTTTTACCAGCAGCTCTACACCAAAATCCGAGAAAATTGTCGGTCGCGACGTTCCCGTTATAATCAGCGCTCGAACACCCGCAGGGAAATGATGGACGCGCGCGACATCGTATGCACCACTGAATCAAGCGCCGCCACGTGCCTCGACCAACCACGCCGACATCCACCTGATCACTACAAGACTACCCATCATGGCGGTTCTGGCACATCATCCACGGCGTAGCTCCAACATTGAGGCGGTATTCCTGCGCAAACTGAGACGCGCTCAACATCGGGCAAGCCTACATCGCCGGTAGGGTATTCAGCATCAGACGGGTCGGAAGAACGCCGCAGAAAACCCTACGATAAAGCCCCTTCGGCGTTCAGCCAGAAGACAGTAAGGAGGCCTGGACACGAGGGTCTGTTACTACCTCACGTATCAAAGCGCTAGAGCAGCAGGTACAGCAGCACTGAAACAGCAAGGAAGGACAAGCATAATGAGCGGCTGCCGCAGGGGGCCTATGTCGCTGGTACCGTACCCCAAACATCAAGAGCAAGACGAAGCCAGAAACGCGGCCTGCCTGCACTACGGCGACCAACAGCCACACCCACCGGGCGGGCTGCCGTGCTGTGGGTGCAGGGCAAAGCTCCACCGAAGATGTACTGGTAGTACCCATGCGACCCGCCGTGAATCTCAACCGACGTGGGGTCATCGTGATACCGAGACCGGCGTACAATACACACTCAACGGCAAAGACGCAGCACCTGGCACCCACACCATCCCGGAGCCGGATACACCTGCTGCAAAAGTGGGCGCGCGCCTGAACGGATACATCGCACCGGATGAATACGAATGGCCCTTCACCATCGGAGAAGCGGTACCTGCAACACCAGAAAACCTATGGGTATCCGACGAAAAGCGTCCTTGCGCCCTGCAATGTCACCGAAAATCAACCCACCCGCGCCGGGTACCTCCAGCGCAAACGACAACGCTTAGATTACGGCCACCACAAGCTACGCCCGGCGACTGAAACAACGGCTTCGGCGGATACCGAACAGCTCTATATGGACACAGTTAGGGGCCGGGTGGGCAGTGCACTGGCTTTCGCCGTCACACTTCGATTCTTTACCACTCTTCGTGGAAAGAGAACGTACAGAGGCCAATATGAAGACAATTCGTGAACACCACCACCTGGATATTCCCGCACACAGGAACTTCACGCTAGAAATCGAGCTTCATAGAATCCGCAGTTCGCCCAGACCAGACAATGCAAATGTGGATGAGGCGCATACTCTGGCCTCTACATGGCAGAAATCAGCAAAGAAATCATCGAACGCAACGCAAACGGGTTCGACGAAACTGAACCACTACACCGTACCGCGCGGGAACGCACGGAACCTGGAAACTCGCACTGTGCAACGACATCACCACCGCATACCACCCACCACGAAACGGTTCCACGAGGCCGCACCATGACTCGACCTCCGAAAGTCGCGGGTGACGGGCAACAACGCCGTAGAGCGCGTCAGAGCTACGCCTGAGCTGGAACAACATCACGCACGGCACTACGGAGTGGCAGCCGCAAAGGGAGAAGGGCGGGACAATGCCCTGGCAAAATCATCCACCCCAACGCGGACCAGCACTACAAATCGAGGTACACAACGGCACCGAATGGGTACCGCAACTGGACACCCCACCCGCCATCGTAGTCACGACGCATTTTCCACACCCACACGCGGCATCCACCAAAACACCATCTGGCAACGAGACATGCGGCATACACACACTACGCAACAGCCAATGGCCCCAATGGATGTGGGACAACTTTTCCGACCCTTCGGCTACCGGCTGGATGAGGGGCCAAAGAGGCGGCAGCAGGTTCCACCAGCCTCAACACCATGCGTTAGGCAGCACAAAGCGCCATCGCGCCGCGTATGTGGTGGACACGCGCACACCTTACCGCAGATGGGCTGGATGGATGCCGCACAGACAGACGCCAGGCACATAACCAACGACCGCACTCTAGAAACTGGGACAGCTACGCTGGGCACTACAACGCACAGAAAAATCACTCAGCGGGCGACATCCCGCTCCACTCGGGCACAATCAGCCGCCACCAAGAGCGGCGGCGACTGCGGGATAGCGTTACGCCACGACATCGGCACGGGCATCTGGCGCCGAATGCTTAACGCACGGCCCACTCAAAGACCAAGAAAGAACCAAACGGAGAACCGTACTATGTCGCATCCGTTGGGCGGGTTCTCGGTGAACGACCCAGGCCGCAGACATCTCACGCCCAACTTCACGCCCCAAACCCAAACCAGCCAATCAGCAGTCGTATGTAGCACAACTCCCTAGGCTTCATACACGCAGATGAGAGTACGCGCGGGCGAAATCCACGCCCTAGCCTTCACCTTCGGGGCCGTAGCAGCAGAAATCGAGCAGACCGCGACGCAAACGGCAACGATACCCGGCTCTACAGCACCGTCATGGCCAGCCGCAGGGTCAGACGCAGCACCACCCGAACACTGGCCAACTCACCAAAACACGGCCAATGGGGCCGCGTGCGTGCAGACGTAAACCCAGGTTCAACCCACGCACCGGACAACCCTACAGCCACTAACTCAGCTACTCTACGCGCCGCCCAAAATACGGCATCGTCGGCACGGACACGAACGCCTGGGTACACGCCTTCAACGCCCACATCAGTGCAGAAATGCTGTACATGGGGACGAACAAAGACCCCTGGCAACATGAGGCGAACTATGCAAACTGCTATGGCCGAGGCATACGCCGCCCTAGACATCTCAGATTTTCCGTGGGACTTAAACTGAATGAGCAGAAATCGACTGGGGCCCGCCCAGACGTAGACCCTGCTCATCCGGCGCACCAGGCACCCTACATCAACCCCAAATTACCTGTAATCAAAGTAATCACTATGCTATAGTAATTAGCATAAACCATTAGCAACCCAAAACACAGTGAAAGGTGCCTCATGTCCCTCCAGACCGCCGTTCCCACCACCCAAACCGACACCGAAAAGCCAGGCTACAGGCCTAAAACACCTACAACACCAGCTCAACCTCCACTCCTCCAGCGACCTGCACCAAGACAGCGGGGCGACTTAAAAACCTGCTGGCACGGTCATAGCCGACAGCCGACACCGAAAGCCTCTACTACATCGCCGAAGCGGTAAACGCCCTGCACCAGCTCATCGGGCCTACCAAGACCAAGTGAAAGAAAACCAAGAACTCAAGGCCGCCCTGGGGCAACTGCCAAGCGGCCCTGCACGAGCTGGATACCCAAAGCAACCACCGCACGGTGATAAAATAATACAGAAGAGTCTATAGAATGGGGGTGTACAATGCGCACACCTCATACCCACCCACACCGGGAAAGGCCCCGCCCCATGAGCAACCTCACCATGAAAGTAACCACCGGCCAACCCGTGCACCCGAAAGCCCAAACATCGCCCGCCGGAGTACTCTGCGCTACAAATAGCTTACGCACTCTCCAGAAAGACTCAACATGCAAACTACGCAGCACGCATCCAAACCATCACATCGCGGAAGGAGTCACCGTGAGGCACTCAAGACGACTTCGAGGGCCTAGAAAAAGGACGCACCGGAATATGGCTAATACTGATGTAGCTAGTAGCATCCTGCGAAACCAAGGCGCACGAAAGCGCCCTTCGGTGCTCAATCCAGAAAGCACCCGCCGACTTCACCAGCCACACCACGCAAATGGAGCCTATAACCCATGACCCCGCGCAAACCCCGGCCAACATCATTCAAGGCGGCATTCTAGCCCGCACAGCCTCTACGCCAGCTCTGAAGCCGCAATCGCACCAAACGAAATATACAGCCTCACCACAAAAACCCGCCCGCGTACACCTCTCACAACGGACAGGCCGCACCATCGACGAATCGTGCATAGCGGCCAGTTATGGGCGCGCGTAGTATCCATCACGCCCGTACTCTCCACCAGCGGCTGTGTGGTAGTACGCCACGAAATCTACATAGAAGTGGCCTAGCCCGCTGTGTAGCAGTCCCTGGACGAGCGTGAGAAGCACCCCAACCATACGGACATCACACATGACGCGCTCCAAGCACTCACCGACACGCGAAATAGCGAACACCATGCAAACCCTGCAAGCCAAATCCTCCAAGAAAAGACAACACCATATCCGACATCCACATAGAGAGCTGGAACCCACTCCCAACCCTCGGAGGATACGCCGCAGGCATCACCTGGAACACTGCACAAGAAAGCAGACATATGAAGCATAGAAGCACACATGCGACAGCTCGAGACGGCAGCACTCACCAGCGGCACCCGCCTCGCCCAACAACTCATCCAAAGCCAACATCGTCAGCCAGCAGGGGCCGTGTACGCACCGCGCCTGGCAAACTCGGTAAGCATCAACCGCGACGGGCGCACCAGCGCCACCCGCATCCGTGGTAGACACCCGCTATGCACATGGCAAGAAGAAGAAGCGCGGGTGGGTATTCCCAAAGCTAAAAGCACTACGGTTCAGGGCCCAAAGGCTCAGCAAAATTACATCTGCCGCCAGCGCACATGCCCAGCCGCAGGTATCCACACAGTAAAAAGCCGCCATCGCCACTACGCGCCCGCCACTTCTCCCACGCTATACCCCACTCGGAGGCATATGCTAAGCACCATGACTATTGCAGGAACAATGACAAAACAACACCTACAGCACCGACGTTACGAGCGCTTCCAACTTCCACCGGCGCACTCTATCAACCCCGCCGCCGCTACGCACCAGAACGGCGGCGCACCGGACCGTAGATGAAAAATGCACGAGTTCGCCAACGAGCTGCGCGCAGCACACCGAGTCCACACGAGACCCGTTGAAGCAGACTTCACCATCCAGCGCCGCAAACGCAGAGACCTACCGCGTAAAGCCGGTGGGAGAGCTGTACCCAGTGGCAGTACCCAGACCGGCGCACCTCGCGAAGCTGAACCTAAAGAACATCAGCACCAACGGCACCGAAGACATCGAAAAGGGTGATGAACGTCCTCAGCACCCTCATCGAAACCATCATCTTCGTAGAAAAGCAGGAGGCCGCCCGCGTACTGGAACGGCTCGAAAGGCGAAACGACGATTTAGACGTAGAGAACATCTGCGTCAACTAATCAACAAGCTACAGGGAAATCGCAGAGCAGGGCCGTAAACCTCCCCTACGCGATAACCCGGGCTGATAAGGGCTGTTCTCTGAATACACCCTAGAAATAGAGTGGGATGGGCCACCATCACGGACAAGACATCAGAGAGCTAGACCTCGCACCGCCGCCCTCATATACCACTGTGGCCACCAGAAACGCAGACGAGAAGACACTAAACGACTTCCGTAAAAGAGACTGGAAGACCCGGCCAAACCTGCAACCAACACACCCACCGCGCGCGGCAACTACAGCTACACCAGGGACGAAACTAGAGCCACAACTCGGCAGAACAGATACGGCTCTTTACGGCAGATGCAAGCAGGGGCTGGCGGCGGCGCACAAAACCCACTCAACCGAACAACATTGCAACATTGCACACTACCAGCGCGGGCCTCACAGAGTGCCTGCACCCTGCTTCTCCTTTTGGAGCTTCCCCGAGCCGCTACATACGCAAGCTAAAAGATAGATTCTGTCTACCTCGAAATTGGGGTGCTAGTCGCGCGCGAGCCAAAGAAAACTCAAAAAGATACAAAACGACATCAAACGTGAAAAACTGGACAGCAACCCATACAGGTACTGGCAGACACCACACGCGCACGTGCAGACATCCCGCAACCTCGAGCGCTCCATCGACGCAATGCGGGCCACCATCCGCGCATGCAACCGCAGACTCTGCACGAGCACGCGCCGAAATAGCAGAACTAGCCAAACAGCGCATACGCATCCCCGCCGCCATCGTAGAAAGCTAAAGCACCGAATCGCGCCTGCGCGCACTGGAGCACTCACCAAAGAACGCCACACCGCCACCATCCAGGCAAACCCCAGACGCGCGCGGTCAGTACGCAACGAGGTTACGGAGACCTCTCACGGCCGCGACTTCACCATACAGCAACCGTACCTACGCGACTCACTCGAGACATTTCCGATACGAGCTACGCCGCCTAGCCACCGCCCACATCAAAATCTGTAACCCTCACCACGAACACACAAAAGTGCGTGAAGACCTGCGCCGCCTGGTAGCCAACGAGCGCGTCCACGTACCCATCCCAGCCCGCGGCACACTCAAAAGCAGCACAGCTTGAGCTTGCACCAGTCACCCGGCCTCGAATAGCAGAAATCCACGCCCGCGTATCCGCGCGTCCATCGCCGCATCAACGGCCAAACTTCGGGGCAGTGCACGCCGCCAACGCACTATCCAGCAATCAAACGCCACAGCTCCAGCATGTTCACCCGGACTGGCCGAAGTACTCAGCCTGGTAGCCTCATTCCTCACAAAACTAGCCGTCGTAATACGTTGTCTCAGGTAGGTATAGGGTCACTAGGAGCTGCCGCCACCGCAGGAAGTAGCACCACATCCCCACCCTCGGTAAATCCCTCAGTGTACTCGGCGGGGCCGCACTCGCTATGCCTCCCTAGCCGCGCCATCTCGCCGCCGCCATCGGCGTATGGGCAGTAAGCTCGGCGGGCGCAGGACGACTTCATCATGCCCATATGCACGCAAACTGCAAGGCCTGCAGAGGTTATGATCAAATCGCTTCTGGATAACTGGTCATCACCAGAAGGCCGTGCCAGACTTTCGTCGCTACCGTCGAAAACAAGGCAGATAAAGCCGTAGGACACTTCGCCGCGTCCGTTGGCGAACTACATCAACAATGCTCGCGCCGTTACCCGCACGCGGCCCCGAACTACTAGAGTTCATCACAACATGGGCCGCTTCATGCACATGGCCAGCACAGCGGAAACCCTCGCAAACGCACTCATCAACGTACTAACCGCAGGTGGCGCGTGCTGCCAGACATCGCACGCGGGTTCAACGACGTAGCAATAGCAATCAACACCTGGACATCAGTGCAGACCTCGAAGGGATGATACGCCGCTCATTCGACGCTATCAAAGACCTGCTACGTCTCACCTGGAACCTAGTAGGCGTATTCGACGCACTCACCAAAGCAGCCGAAGCAGCCGGGGGAACCACACTCAAAGGCTTCACAGATGGCGTAGAACGCCTCAACCAAGCCATGCACGGCGAGTTCTTCCAAGGTGCCATGACAACAGTCTTCAAGGGCGCACTAGACGCAATGCGCGAACTAGCCCCTGGAGTACGCGCCCTCGGTGTAGCACTCGGAAACATGGCACCCCACATCGCCACCGTATTCACCAAAAGCGCACAGGTCTTTAGCCAATTCCTTGTGAACCTCACCAAAATCATAGATAACTCAGGCTTCCAGCAGGGTATCTCAATGATGTTCGACGGCTTCAAACGCTTTGCCGAAGGCCTGGAACCTATGATGGCCCCCCTTGGGGAACTCATCGGCAACGTTGCAGGGCTATTCGGACGCATCCTCGGCATCGTCGGCCCCCTCGTGGGTCAGATAGCCGGTACCCTGCTCCCTGTCTTTAACAAACTCTGGCCGACCATCCACAAAGTAGTAGACGCACTAGGGAACAACCTACAAGCCACCATCACCCCACTACTACCACACCTGGAAACCCTAGGAAAAGCATTCGGCGAACTAGCGGAGGTCTACTTAGAAGCAGTTATCAAAGGGCTAGAAAGCCCTGTAACACACCTACCGGCCATCGCAGACGCACTCAGGAAAATGGCGGCCGCTGTCGGCGAATCACTCGCTGGCGCGCTCAAAGACGTACTACCAGACCTGGTAAAAATGGCCGCCGAAGCCATCCCCCAACTAGCGGACGCAATCATAGAGCTGCTTCCGACCTCACCGAACTACTAAAAACAACTTCGTCAAGCTCTCACCAACCCTAGTAAAAGAGCTATTCCCCATCATGCTGAACCAGCAAAAACCGCCGTACCACTATTCAGCATCGCGCTACAGGCCCTGCTACCGTTCGCAACCGACCTGCTGAAATTCGTGCTGGAAACTCTAAAAGGCAATGGGAAGCCCAGATGACCCCAACTCGCTGTCAGGTGTACTTGTCAATGTCTTCAAGTCAATCCAGGACTTCCTCAAAGAACACGGGCCGGGCTTCGTCCAATTCTTCAGGACGTGTCAGAGAAGGTAGAAAAATTCTCACAAGAGTTCACGAAAGAAGGCGGCGTACTCGACAACCTCAAAAACCTCTCCGAAAAAGGTGCGAAGCCTTCAACAACGTGAAGGGGCGCATTTGAGCAAATCCGTGCACGTCATGACAAAACTTTAGTTACCCTCCATGGCGGTAGGCTTCGCACAGCGGTACTCACCATGCGGCAAAAAGCATCCGAAATCAGGCAAAGGCGTAGAAAACGCGTGGAACACACGCAGCAAGCGTCGCATCCTACGCACTCGCAGAAAATGGTGCGCGTCGTCATCCCAATGGTGGAACAACGCCTCTCAGACCGTGCAGAACTGGGGCCGCCACATCGGCCAAACCACACAAAACATCTGGCAGACAGTCTCAAACCACGCAAACATCATGGGCCAAATGGTGCAAAAAGCCGCTCAGCACATGGGCAACGTAGCACGCACTATCGGGGGCTGGGCATCTGGCTCTACAATAACGCCAGCAACGCATTCCAAGGCGTAGTAAACGGTGCCGTGAACCAAATCGCAAATCGCGGGCCGTATCGGCAACATGGCGGGTAGCATCTGCAACGCAGTACGCGGGCTCAGGCAACCGCGCCGTTGAAGCCATACAAAGGCTTCGGGAACCACTTCACGCCGCTGGTATCAACATGATTCAGGGCCCTCATCAACGGCGTAGCATCCGGTGCCAGCGCACTCTACGACACCATACGCAACCTAGCACACAACGCCATCGGTGTAGCCAAGCGCATGTTCCGCATCCACTCACCGTCCCGCGTCTTCATGGAGATAGGTAAAGTACGTATCTCTGAGGGTCTGGCCGTAGGTATCGACAACGCGGCTAACCTACCCACAAAAGCCATAGACAACCTGGTAAACATACCCACCAAAGCACAAATCAAGCTCCCCACCCTAACCGCACTCTCAACGCACCCACACACTACCTTCGGAGGGGCCATCAGGGAGAACTCACCCGTAAAGCAACTGGACATCTACCGAAGCTCTGACGCGCATGTACACCACCGTCACCGAATACATGCCGCGCCTAGTCGCCGCCCTAGAACCCATCGGACAAGCCGTAAAACAGGTAGCCACCACATTCAGTACCGACCTGCCGCAGGGTGCCGCACAAGCAGTACCACCACTGCAAGCCGCACTCATGCAATTCAAACAGCAGCCGCAGAGGTCGCTAAGAACGTCCGAGCTCAGCCTGCTAGACGACGGCTCTTCGGAGCCATCAAGTAGTACATGACATCGGTTACGCCATGTTCGTAGCCTTCTACAAGACCTACGGCAAGGTCATGCTAGACGCGTGCCAGGTATCCTTGCAGGTGGTAAAGAACATCGTCGAATACCTCGGGAAAGCGCCGGTACAGACATACAAAATCGGCACAGCCATGCGGGACAACATTGTGGCAACCTTCGGGCGCGCCGTCCTTAGGGCGTGCCAAATCAGTAAAAAAGTCGTAAACACCGTTGTAATATTCATGGGACCAGCCGCCGAAGAATCCTACAAAAATCGGTGTGGGCGTAGTGCAGGGCTTCATCGACGGCATCGAAAACAACCAAGGGCCTTGAACCAGGTCATGCGGAATATGGCCGTATCGGCCGCAAACAGCGCCCGCCGCGCCCTAAAAATCAACTCACCCTCCAAGGTATTCATGCAAATAGGCGGGTACGTATCGGAGGGCTTCGCCGTAGGTATCCAGCAGAAAGAACAGCTGGCACACACCGCACTGAACAAAACTCATAGCTGCACCAAACCAGGCCCTACCCCGCTCACGCCCCCGCGCCACCCTCGGAGCCGTTGCACCGGCAACCACCGCCGCCACTACCACCCCTGACAGCCGCAAGCGGAAACAACGATCGGTGCGCTTGATGCTGGTCTCATGGAAGACATCCGTCCGGCCTCAACCGCGTTGTGAACGCCAGACGTAAAACCAGATGGCCGCTCAGTAGTTGCTCAAATCACCCGCTACCGCGCCGTATAAACCAGAGAAGAGACAAACACAATGGCTACTTCGTAGACACAGAATTTATGCTGCTGGGCCACACCGTGGCCCGCCCGTACAACCCACAAATCGTCATGCTACTTCTGGCCTGATGCCCCTGCCTCAGTCGAAACAATCAGCATGAAATTCGCAGGGCAGAACCCACCATCAAAACAGCCATAGACGGCACCAAATGGGCCTACGCACCAGCACGCACCGGCGCACCACGTCGTGAATGGTCTATAAGCCTCACCGTGCCGGAATCGTGGCACAAGCCTGGGACTAGTTCAACGGGCTGGGGTGGGGGTGTGGGGGGTTTGGGGGGGTTGTGGGTGTTGGGGGTTGGTGGGGTTGGGGGGGTTTGGTTGTTTCTGACCCAACCCGTGGTGGTGGTTTGGGTGTGTTGGGTGGTGTGTTTGGTGGGGGGTTGGTAGATCTGGTTAACCCAGAATGGCTGGACTCGCGCGAATCAGCGACCATGAGACGCCACCCGTACAAAACGTAAGCAAGCATCGACGTGGTATTCTCACTATCGCAGGAGCTTCCACCGTGTCAACCCCGCGTCATCGCATGCGGCACCTGCAGCGACGAATACATATTTCAGGCCCACCGGACCCCCATACTACGGCAAGCACAAGTACGCCGTGTGCACGTGGCAAGTTACCCGTCAATCGTCACCGACGACATCAACGTAACACCAGCTGGTGCTCCAACGGCTGCATCTACCCACAGCGTCGTAGCGAACCTCTATGAGGTGACAGCAAAAATTACAGAACAGGATAATAGAAGACATGGCAAAGGGATAAACAAAACAATCCTCGGAACACCTGTCGGAAGCGCTTTCCGACAGTTTGAGGCTCAGGGTGGCAATAAACGAAATCCTCTACCCCGTAAGCAGCGTACTCCTTCTCGGGGACAGCATCGGCGGCCTCACCCGAAGGCATGGTGCACGTAGAGCTCCAGGCATCACGCACCGGAACCATCCAGATGAACCTCCAATTCGCAATCGGAGATAAGCAGCACCGGCCCACCAACCCCCATACCGCAAAACAGCCGCATAAAATCATCCTTCTACGGCGTATTCTCTACCCACACGCTCATCACATCCCCACCAGGGACGACAGCCGCCCCGTACCAGGCGATAGGGTAGTGGTAGCACGCCAAAGAACCGCGGTCTAGCTACCGCTCACAACGGTTCTGCCGGGTACATCAAGAGCACCACCAGCTCGACTCGAAGACGGCACCGATATCGTCAGCAATCACAGACGGGCTGAGACGAAATCCTAAACATACACGTCACCTCGAACCGTACTGCCTGAGGGTGCAACGGAGCCTGCACGCGCTCACGCCATTGACACAGGTCTGCGAAGCCCTAGAAACCGTGGGTCTGGGCATCCTCCCAGCACAAGACGACTAACACCATTATCCAGACCTCCCAGCAGTACGGGTTTGCAACTCCATCCAGGGGCGACCACGCGCAGGTACGGGAACAACTTCGAGACCAGCTACACACAAACCGGAATATCCAGCACGGGGGCTACGGTTCTACCTGAACTCAAATACGCCGCGTTCCACCGCGATAAAGCATTCATTCACCCAGCACGCTTCGACCGATTTTCACCGTCCGCCGAAAACGTGAGCGGCCTCAACTCGGAGCTACCACGAGACTACGCGTACGGTACTACCCCAAAGAAGGCACACTAAGGGGTCTGCGCACTGTGACTGGTCTAAATCGTCCACCAACCCCCGGCGTATACGAAATCTACAAAGAACCCTACTCTACCGCCACAGGAATACTTCGGCATTTTACGTGCCCGACGGCGGTGAGCCCGACGGCACCTACCGCACCGCTGGATGTTCACGGGCGAAGCTGAACGACTCAGACGACCTATACCCATCATCGTAGAAACACCGTCGTAAACACCCGCAGACTGGAACAAGCAAATCCACTCGCCTATACTCGGTGCCCTCAGAAACCTCCATGCGAGTGAGTGAACCGCGCCGAAATGCTAGACCAGTCTGAAAGCTCACGTCGTAAAGTTCCCGCGCGAGCCGTACCAAGTCCCAGCCGCCTACAAACCCACAGCAAAGCACCTCTGAGACTGGCTCCCACAAACTCAACCGCGCCGTTCGTGGATGCGACACGGTACCAGCCGCAAAGTCCTAGAAGACTGGGCGGCGGCCTGCATCGGTGCCCTGCGGATAAACGAGAAGGGCGTGCTCACCTCCGCAGACTTCTCGTTCCATACTACGAGTGAGGCAGAGCCGAACAGTAGACGCCATCAAACGCATTCTCAGGAGCTGGGCCACTCGGCTTACAGGCACTAACTACACCCGCGTGATGAAAGCGAGGGAGACATCACCATCCGCGGAAACGACACAGTTCTGCCGTCACCGTATGGCGGCCAGAAGGAAAACGGACTCCAAGAATTACCACAGGACAGCTAAAAACGAACCTTCATCCAGACACCGGACCACGAGGACCGGGTGGGCACTACGACCAAAATGCCGCAGCGAACACCACAGACTCAGCACACGAGCGCGTACTCAGCTCACCACGACTTCACAGGACGGACAACAACCCGCCACGCCTTAGGCGACGTAGAGGTCGTGGTGGGACTTAGGCGCTATCACCCGCGAATCACTGAACAACTCAAGAAACCGAGCACCGTGGGCCTAACCTCAAATTCGCCTCAGGGCTACCCTGGTCGGACATCTACGGCAAAATGGAGCGCCGAGGCTGGCGAACCATCCTCGCGAGTCGCAGGTGTGCGTCCAAACAGGGCGAGCCGGAACGAGACCTTTACCTGAACTACCCCGCACGAACTCTTGCCAGGCACTCGACTGGACGTATATGCACCACCAGAAATACTACGCGGCGCCCTCATCCGTGCGATTCCGCGCAACTGGAAAGACTACACTTTCAGCGGAAAAGAACTTCGCACCGAAAGCTTAAGCACCCTGAGAACATCGGTGAACAACGCTGGGGACTGTCACCCATCAACGCAGAAAACGGGCGATGGCATAACTGCACTGATCGGGTGAAGTAAAGGCATGGCTCAAGACTGCTCCATCCTAGAGCAATCAACTCACCCTGAGACCCACACCCTCGAGGGGTGGAACTCACGCCAGACCCAGAACGCAACATCGGGAGACACTGCAGAACAGTGGCGTGGACAGCAGACGACTTGGGCCAAGCCTGGGAGGCGTGGTATCGCACTGATCCCGTATCGAGGTCATGGGGAAGGCGGGTACTCTCTCCCAAAAAGTGAACGTAGTGAGTCAAGCAGCTACATCACCCACCGAAATACGGCGGGGCGGAGTATACAAGAGTCCGAACGAGCCGTAACCTACAGCTATGACATAATGGATATGCGGGCGCTTCACACAAACTAAGGAGGGCCTACAGCAGGTGAGTTATAACTACGTTACTAACCGTGACGCGCGCAACTTCACCCCGGCTCTCAGGTTCCCAGCGTATTCGGCTTCGCACCCATCACCAACATCACACTGCACTGCTGCAAACCGAATGGCTGCAGACGTGGGAGCGGGTCATGTCAGTTCTGCGACAGCGAACGTGGGCACCAGCGCCCGCGAGGTCATCTCAGATGGCATCGTCGGGTGCATCGTGAACCACTCAAACGCGGCCTGGGCAAACGGCAACAGCAAGGGCAGACTTGCAAGCCAGAGCATCACGCCAGAATGCAACCCCGCGGCATGTCCCTCGGAGACAAGACCACCGTAGCCCAGCGAGATCGCCGAGGCATATGGCGAATGCACGAGCGCATCATCTCACCCACCGAACATCGGACCGGTTCGCCACCGAATGTTCGGGAACCTGGGATACAAAACGAAGAGTGCCTGAATGGCAATGGCCGCCACTGCTAAAGGCGTAGTAGCCAAAGAAATTCAAGCACTAGCACAAAATGGAGATTTATCCGTGGCAGACATCACCTTCAGCAAATCGCAAAGCTGGATAAGCTGACTCAGCTCATCGAGCACATGATTTAGCCACAGCCAGCCGGGCCGCGAAAGGCATCAACCGTGACTCCAGAGCTGGCAAGCTGGCAGAGGGGCATCAAACGCACCGCTGACGACTGGGCACCAGGACGCGCAGGCATCAACCACCCGCCGCGCCTACCTCGAATCTCGTGGACTTGAAGGCCAGGGTTGATAACATCGACAACGATGTCCAGGCAATCCACAACACTATCCAGAGCATTTCCGGTAATACACACCACACCAACAAAAAGGACTACAAACTTATGTCTGACCAATGTAACCCCGCCATCAACACTAAAGAAAAGCGCTACGCAGGTAACGTGACGAAGAGCACCACCGTAGCAACCTCCCCTCATTCGTCCGCTCGTTAGTACTATTCTGTCCGGCACTTCGGTCTGGCACAGGCTGGTATCACCCTCCAAGCCTGAGGTGCAGGGGCGCTATTTCCACCATCCTAGCTGCAGTGGCTGTCTTCATCGCCGGTAGGCACACGAAGGGCGAGAAGGGCACACATAGAAGGCACACTTTTGAAAACACCATGGCCCAGGCCCTCCAAGAGCTAGACACCGACAAAATCCTAGACGCAATCGCCGAAGGCGAGCTAGCGACGCGGCAAAGCACACCGCCCCCTATTCGGGGGACATCCCCGCAGAGGCCGCACAGCCTGAGGGAGCCGCAGAACCCGGCTATACTCTTAACGGCGGAGACTTCACGCCGCACCCCACCGCGCCGATTGACGGCACCGGTAACCACGCAAACAACGAGAGGGAGCGTGCAGTAATGGGTCTACATCAACCCTGGGTTGCCTGGATGATTGAGATGCTTATGTTCCTTCACGGCTAAGCCACCCTAACACAAAACCCCCTTTCGGGGGTTTTTTCATGCCCAAAATTACACACCATCCTGAATATTTTTACCTAATTTTATACATACACCTGCATACCTTTCCAAAATACAGTGGCACATTTCACTAAGTTCAACCTAACTAATCACTGACCAAAACCTAACCACAACTCCAAAGCCCCTCAGCGCCGTTCTAAGCCGTTCAAAATCCGCCACCGATCCCACAACACCTGACCCCCGGAAAAGTCCGGGAAAACTGCTAGAGGGCTTCTCAGAGAGAGTTTAGCCAACACCCCAACCCGCTGGTACAAACCACCATCGAGGGGCGATTTTCTCAGACAATCGGAAAAATCGAACAAACAGAACCGCCGGAGTCCTGGGATTTTTCGGGAAACACCCTCCAGAGGCCGTAGGAGCCGATTTGAGGGGCCGTTTTCGATGAGGGGCACATTCCTCGTGACCCCTTCCAAAGTCCGGGAAATCGGCCTTTACGGGCCGTACAGAAGCATTTCCGACTGACCCACAACACCCAAACAAAATCCCCCAATTTCGGAGCACCCCACCAAAAGGATGTGACGCAAGACACATACTACAATGTAACCTACGTCACAGTCTCTCGCACGCGCGCACGCGCATGTCACGCGCGCGTTCTTCTTCGCGGGCGCACTGCTGCACTCGCGCACCGCCCGCATGTACGCGCAGCATACGCGCGCATAATGCGCGCGAGACGCACGCGCGGGCACGCCCGCGCACGCTGCTTAAGTACCATCCACCCTGCCCTTGACCTCCTCCCCTCCCCTTTAGGAGGAAGGAGGAGAGCAAAACTAGGGTCTCTAGAATTATTAAACGGTGCTGAATGGCACCGTCAGATGCCGTTTGAGTGCCGTTTGATAATTCGTAAAAACGAAAAATGACCCGCCTAACCTCCGCTGTAGCAATTTGGCGCGAAAAACAAAAATTTTCTCATCTTGTCATTTTGGTGTGGTTTAGTGAACCCCTCTGAGTCGTAGCCGCCGCCCTCCCATGACACAGGTCACTCTTCTTACCTAGCCCGCCAGCTCCCCCACCCCCGACCGGGCTTCGCCCTGAGGCGGTGCGGGGAGGCCATCGAGGTAAATACTGATGACCCATGTCTATGAGGGCTACCCTAAATGATACATATTCATTCACGCTATGCATACAGCTATTCCTAAAAATCTATACTTGACGATAATGTAATTAAAGTGCTAAGATGTATACATATTGAAGGGAGACATCATGAACGATTCAGCATTTATACATGTGGCTGACCAAGACCGGCGATTTTTCCAAGGCAAGCACGGCACTAGTAAATCGGAAAAACCGAACGAAAAGGCAGACGAAGGTACTACCCACGACAAAACACAACCAGACCACTACGCAGACCTTATAGGAATGAACCTATGGGAACTAGTGAAGCCGCTACGCTTTATTGAGGGGAACATACTCAAGTACATTTGGCGAGCTAGGCTAAAAGAGGGCGTAGACGCTACAGAAGACTACGCAAAAGCACTAGCCTACTTAGAGAAGCTAGACCTGACACGGTTAGTCATCCGACCCAAAGACTATTTTCAGCAGGTACCGTTCATGGAGCTGATAGGCATCATGCACGGCTGGGCGTACCCCAAACCTAAGCTAGGTAAGGTTAAATCTGCTTGCCTGTTCTACTTCTTCCAAATGCTGGCTATGAACAGCGGCCTAACGTCACAGGAGCTAATAACGGGTAAGGACAGCTACGAGTATCTAAAGAAAGCACTACACTACGCTAAAGACCACCCCACTACTCACTAACCCCCTTCGGAGCAACCATGAGCTTACCCGTAGTACCTGAAATCGTGAACACCCTGCAAAAGTTCTACCAGTACCTGCAACAGGTCAAGGAGGAACTTACGGAACTTACCGACCGAATCAAGCAAGAAGCATCCGCGGCAGTAGTAAGCTCCCTGCAGGGGGTGAAGGTGCAATTTATTCGGTGCGTGAACGAGTGGGCACCGCAAGCCGCCACAGTCATTAAGAACACACAACACAAGATAGGAAAAGCAGTCCAATGTTGGAACAAGAATACGCAACGAACCCATACCTAAAAGGATTACTAGTACTCGGTGTACTATCAACGGCTCTTGCCACCTACCTAGCGGGGTATATGACCTATACCGGAGATACCGGTAATGAGCTTATCGTAGGTGCCCTAGTGCTTTATGTACTCGGATTAACTGCTATATGCTGCTTCTTCGCTCTTCGTAGCAGTGACAAAACAACGTGGAAATGGAAAGAGCGGGCGCACCGCGAACGAGCCAAAGCACAAAAGCTACAGAGTGATGTAAGCCGATTAGAGCTGGGGGTAGCCAACCTCAGCAGGAACGCCCCTAATTCGGAGAACTTCACCTACGAAGAGACCGCGCCCCCTATCCTAGACTTTCACCGGCTGGACTATGCGCAAGGCTCACTCATTAGCCACCTGCACCAAGCATATAGGAGCGGCGAACGAGACCTGCACCTTCAGGGCCTATACACTGAGGCGCTGGCGGCCCTGCTCCACTGCCGACAGGATGAGGTGACACTAGCAACATGCGCCCGCGAAATCTACGAATGGGGGAATTTACTTAGCTCGGTGGTAGGTACGGCAAGCACGGCCCACAAGTGCCTAACCCACGCAATGCTGTTCGTGGGAGCACAGACACGGGTAGAGCGAGAACGCGAATACCGTGAACTACTCAAGCTACTGCTGAACACGCTCAGCGCTGACTAAGACCTAAATCACATAAATACAGAAGTAGCAGGTGGACGCCACGGCGGTCACCTGCTATACTGTAATTAATGTAATCACTAACTAAAGAGGTAATTAAAAATGGATGTAAAGGAACTCTCAAACCTGGTATGGAGCCGTGAGCTGGTACCGGGCAAAGACCCCGCAGAAACCACCTCCCCCTTGTTCACCGTGGGATGGTACTGCCGCATCTGCAAGCGGGAAGAGTTTTCTGAGCTACCGGGCCGGTACCAAGACAAGGTACCCTTCGACGTGGTAACCATGCTACGCACACGTGCAGATGCACACATGCGGGCGCACCGCGTACAGGCCGCCCAGGCAAAAGCGAAAGCGGCACGCAATGGCTAAACTACTCCCAGACTTCGACCTTAAAAAGGTGCACTGGGTGACTGACGCGAAGGGGGTACGGACTCTAGCGCAGCGGCTGGAAAAAGCCCCCTTCGTTGTCTTTGACCTTGAGACCACCGGCCTAGACGAACACGCGGTAACCGGCGGAAAAGCCAACGGTGGTGTAGCCGCCCGCGTGGTTCTCGCATCCTTCACCCTGCCGCCTGTACAGCGCGGCCAGCACCCGCCCACCTATGTGGTACCACTATCGCACCCCGATAGCCCGCTGGTAAGCGTGTGGCGACAGCAGTACCGTACTATCTCCCTAGCCATGAAAAAGAACCTCAAACTAGCGGGCCATAACGTCAAATTCGACGCACGCTATACCTACGGCACCGTAGGGATAGACCTCTCACAAAACCTCTGGTGGGACACAATGGTGAGCGCATCACTGCTGGATGAGGAAGAATCGCACAGGCTGAAAGACCTGGCACAGCGCCCCTTCGGTGTAAAGTCATGGGCCGACTTCGACCTACGCACACCCGGCGCGGCTGAACGCGTGGAACTGCTACGGCTCGGCGAATACGCGGCACGAGATACCTACTACACCTACGGGTTGCTTATACTCCACATGGCACAGCTGGCACCACCCAGCCTGTATGAATACCAGTCAGAGCGAGAAGCAGAACTAACCGCTGAGGGTATGCACCCGCTGGAATGGGAGCTAGGGCGCATCTTTGAGACCGTATCCATGCCCACCATTCGCACACTCTGCCAGGCGGAACAGCGCGGGCTACTGGTAGACACCGAAATGCTCGGAGCGTGGGATACCATGTACCGTGTACTCGGCGCGGTGGAAGCCGCTACGCTCTGCCTAAAAATCCTGCTGAAAAGAGAGCCTAAACCTGCAACAGCAGGGGCCGCCGCCTCGAACTGGTTATCACTCAACGACCCCAAAGCACTAGAGGCATGGGCGACCATCCCTAAGAACGTTCTGGATATTGAGATACCGGAGGCGTGCGAGCACCTGCACCCGAAGCAATTCCCCCCATTCGGTGACGTGCTGGTAAACGACACGTTAGCCGGTCTGTACACGCTGGCACCCACTTCAAAGTTCTTCAAGGCACTAGTGGCGGTGGCGATTGAAGCCGGTGAGCTGAAAGTAACCGCAACCACGCCTACAGGTGCGCCGAAATGGGATGCGGCGGTACTCGGGCGGCAAGCACGGGCTGGTTCATGGGCCGCTACGGAGCTAATGGACGCGAAAGCGCACCTGAAAATGGCTGAGTTCACACGGTCATGGCTGAACCTGGTAACGCCGGTACACACCCTGCACTCTACCTACAAAGTTGGCTCTGTGGTGACGGGTAGGCTCAGCAGTTCCGACCCGAATATGCAGCAGGTCACCTACGCACTCAAGCCCGTGTTCATCCCCCGGCCCGGTTATCACATGGTGAACCTTGACTATTCACAGCTGGAGCTACGAATAGCGGCGCACATTGCGAACTGCATACCCATGATTGAAGCTTTCCAATCAGGGGCAGACCTGCACAGCACATTCGCTGCTGAAATCGCGGGGGTAACTTTGGATGAGGTAACGAAGGCACAGCGACAGCAAGCCAAGGCCGCAAACTTTGGTCTGATTTACGGCATGAGTGCTGAGGGCTTCCGCGAGTACGCCGAAAATTCCTACGGGGTTATTATGACCGTGGATGAAGCCGTTGAACTACGCAAGCACTATTTCCAGATGTGGGAGGGCCTGGAGGACTGGCACAACTCGGCGAAGAGCAAAGTACGCCGCGATTACATGGCGGTCAGCCCTATCGGGCGCGTGCGTCACCTAGAACGAGCAATGACTAGCTGGAACAATAGCGACCGCTCCAAGGGTGAGCGTAGCTCACTGAATGCACCCGTGCAGGGCTTTGGTAGTGACCTCATGCAAGCCTCATGCGCGCTCATGACGGGAAACATCAAGGGCTGGGAGCGTATGCAGATAGCCGATATTTATATTGTCGCTACCGTACATGACTCGGTGGTGCTGGAGGTTCCTAAAGACCGCTGGCAGGAATGCGTAAAGGCGTGTCAGTACGTGATGGAGACCGGCGTACTCGAATACTTCAAGAAGCATTTCGGGCTGAGCCTAAAGGTACCTCTCAAAGCTGATGCGGAGGTGGGAACCCGGTACTCATTTGCAGACATTGGCTAATACATGTAGAATGTAATTACAAAATCATCAAAAACCAACAGAAAGGCCCTCAAAGTGGCACGCCCTAAGAAAACCCCTACCGTTGCGGTGACATTCCGTATTGCTGAGGATGATGTAAAGAACCTTGAGAAGATGGCAGAGAAAAAAGGCGTACCCGAAATGAAGCCGGGTACTCTCGCACGCTGGTTCTTAACCCGCGTCAGCACGGGCGCTATTGAGTTCCCCATCCAGTCAGTAGACGCGCAAGACGCAAGCCGTAAGTAATCCACCGCACACACTAAACACACTGATAGAGAGATAAAATTTATGGGCGTGATGGAATTTGCGAAAGACGCTCTAGCGCGGGGTATAACCCCTATCCCTATCCCTAAGGGAAAGAAGGCACCGACCCTGCCAGCATGGACAACCGTAAGGTACCTGGAGCAGGGCGGCAAGTCAGATATTGAAGCCCTCTTCGAGGGTGATGAAAACGTGGGGGTTCTCTTGGGAGAGCCCTCACAGGGCCTTATAGATGTGGACGTGGATAACGACCTCACTCGGAAATTGGCCCAGGTCATGCTCCCTGACCCCTTTGCTGTTTCGGGGCGAACCGACTGTGAAGAAGGTACGCACTACTGGTATCGGGCAACACCTGGCACCGTACCGACTCGTACCGTGCAGGACGCGGCGCTGGATGGTGGGGTAAGTATTGAGTTGCGCTCTACCGGGGCGCAGACAGTGGTACCGCCGTCAGTCCACCCTTCGGGGGCTTCTTACACGTGGAAAACGGAGCCGTGGGGCGGCGCTGACGGTATCCCCGTCATCGACGGCAGGGCGCTACGCCACCGCGTAGCCTACATTGCCCTGGTATCCGCTCTGCTGGAAGTCTTTCAGGCATATGACTCGCGTAACACCTTCTACCTACGGTTATCAGGCTCCCTACTGTCGCCATCACTGGAACGGACAGAGGGCGTGTGCCAATGGTGGGACGGTACCGACGGCGGGTCACCCATCGAAAAAGCTGAGTGCATGACCTCACCCTGCTGACTCAGGATGAAGACGGCGGGGACGCACGCGTAGCTCAGTGCGTGGACGCTACCCGAAAAACCCTGTTGCAAGGGCGCAACCCCTCGGGGCTGAACTCGCTTGTTGCAGAGGCGGGCGGCACCGAAGAGGAAATGGTTAAAATCGCCGTATCCTCTCCCGCCTTGTGATGGATGTTGCTTCGACCGGCCTAGGGAGCTCAGGGCAAAGACACCCTATCTGGATGCTTCGTAGCTCACACCAAGGACACCAGCACCACCGACAACACCACTCAAGAAGAGGAAGAAGAACGCACTGAGGAAGAATCCAATTTCGGCCAGTGGGCGGCGGTAGACCTACTACCCTACATTTCGGGAACAGTCGAAATACCAGAACCTACCATTATGCGCCGCGAAGACGGGCACGGACTCATGTACCCCGGCGTACTCAACTACCTGTTGGCCGGTCAGAATCCGCTAAATCATGGGTAGCTACTGGCCGCGTGCGCGCAAGAAACCGCCGAAGGTAGCGGGTCATGTACCTGAGACTTTGAGGACAGCCCGGTAACGCTTCGTTGCACGCTGGAGGCGCCAGTCTGAGCGATACGCAAATGGCTGCAGCACTCGGCTACGTTCACCCGGAAATGCCTCTAGCGGCCATGCAGAAAAAGCGGAAGCGCGGAACGGCCCAACGGCGGCTGGCAAAGCATCTGAGGCCGCGTTTGCCAAAGCCCTCAGGAAATAGACCCGGCCCTTATTGTGGTAGACGCGTGTGACCCGCCTCTTCGGTCTGCACGGGTTGAATATCAATGATGCGGTGAGCACGGACGTTAATACTACCCGCTGACCTCACCCTACACGCGGCGGGCGAACCACCGTGCTAGTTATCGACCACGTCTAAAAACTCCGGTGAGTGCAGGGGCCTATCGGGTCACAGCACAAAAATCGCAATGGTGCAGGGCACCGCGCTACGCGCGAAGCCATACAGCAACCCATGCCCGGTAGAGTGGGCCGCGTGAACCTTTGTGGTTGCGAGACCGGCCCGGTAGGGTGCGTGAGTTTAGCTCCCAGAACCAAGGCGAACAGATAGCCGCAGAGGTGGTTATCGACTCGCGTACTGAGGGCGTGACAGATGTTCAATTTGTGGAGCCGTCACCCTCCGTCTATTCGGTGGAGTTCTCAGAAAAGCACGTGAAAGCCTATAAAGAGGTTGCTGAGATGAACGCCTCACCGAAGAAATACTTACTATCGCATTTGAGGGAGACATCGAAAAGGTGCTGACTCGCAAGGAAATACAGGAAAGGCTAGACATCTCAGAGAAGCAAGCACAGAAAGCACTCAAGCACCTGAAAGAGTCCGGTCACCTTATCACCGTCGGCACCGGGCGCGAGACCAGCTACGCACTGAACACAGCACTAGAGGGAGATGCACAAGAGCTATGAAATTCACACCATACGGGCCGAAACGGTTTACCCACCAGCTCCAAGGGTTAGCTCGACTGGTAAAACAGAAAGGCCGGGGCGCTCTTCTGTTCGACCCCGGAACGGGTAAGACCGCCACCGTCATTGACTACATTTCACTGCTGGCACAGCACGGCGGGAAAGAAGTTACCAAAGTCCTAGTACTGTGCCCGCTGGTGGCGCGTGATACCTGGATTCACCAGCTGGGTGACTATTTACCCCCTTCGGTGGACTACTGGGCGGAGATTATCGGCGGCTCTGGTGTTGAGAAAATCGATGCGATAGCATCACGGGGTGGGCGACCCTACCAAAAGCTGGCGGACGGTAAAGCACGGCTTCGCCCCGCTCGGAGGCAATGTGATACAGCGCTACAAATCCACCGTGCTATTGACCTTGTGACACGGCCCGAATACCCGCGCGAGCGCCTAGAGGAACTAGGTATAGCCGCGTTCAGCTCACCGAATCCGAAAGTACAGCTGCTTGTACTGAACTACGACGCATTTTCTTCACGCCGGGCTATACGTCACCGCCGCGCTGACGAATGGATGGCCGACGCGTGCAGAGGTACGAGCCAGACCTGGTGATATGCGGCGAAAGCCACAAGCTCAGTCGCCGTCATCCAACACCAGCCGCGCGGTAGCGCAGACGGTAAAGTTCACCCCAGCGTATCCTGCTCACGGGCACAGTCGATGCCGCACTCACCAATGGACGTTTACGGACAGTGGCGCGTACTAGACCCTATGGAATTTGGGAAAGTGAACGACTTTGGAGATCAAGAGCCCGCCACGTGGACGGGATTCATGCGGAAGGTACGCAAGCTCGGCGGGTTCCGGTAAGGAATATCGGCTTCCAGCGGCTAGATGAACTAACACAGAAAAGTGGAGAAGTTGGCAATGGTGGTGAAAAAGAGGACGCGCTAGACCTACCCAAAACCACCGATGCCGTTGTGCCCGTCGCCATGACGGCGAAAGAGTGGAAGGTGTACGACGATATGCGGCAGAACCTGAGTGGCAAAACTGGAGGGCGACGCTTTCGCATCCGCTGAGCTTCGTATTATCCAGATGCTCGGTTGCGGCAAATCACCTCAGGGTTTATCAAGGACGAAGAAGGGAACCACCACAAGGTAGGTTCCTCCAAGATTGACGCGATAAAGTCACTGATACATGACACCCTGGAGGCAGAGCGGCGTATCGTCATCTTCGCTGAATTTCGGTGGGAGGTTGCCGCGATTACGGAGGCATTAGCGCAGAAAGGTACTCAGGTCTGGCCGGTCACCGGCGATACACCACCGGCCCAGCGCGTAGACATCCGCAAGAAATTCGGCGACACCGGGCCGGGGAGCGTAGACCGCATGGTTGTGTGGCCCAAATAAAAGACCCTTTCGGTGGCCGTGAATGAGCTGGTATCAGCCTCTCACGCCATTTTCACCACACCGACACAGCAACGAGACGACTACATACAGGCACGAGACCGTCTGAACCGTGTTGGACAGACGCGCCCCGTCACGTACTGGCACATGCAGGTACCCGGCTCTATCGACGAACTGGTAATGCACCGCTTGGACACACGCACGGAGCTTGAAGACACCCTGTAACCACATCTATAAAAAAAGTGACAGGTAACACACCAAAAGTGTAGTTATTGAGTACAAAATACCTGTAAAAAGGTGTATACTGTAATTACAACAAAAACATTAATAACAAAAACAACAGTAACTAAGTTAGCAGTTTTGGTAAAGCCAAGCCAGCCCTAAGCCTACGAATAGCAGCTAGAAAAGAGATAGAAAAATGAGCAAGAAGACTCGCAACAACATCCTGGACTTTGTATCACTCGCACTGGTGTGGGTGATAGCAATAATCGCCGGGGCAATCATGTACCCGCATCTGCCGAATGCTGCGGCCTGGCCCTCTTCTCGGAGCCGGTGTACTAATCGCACTGCCGCTAGGGCAAGCGGTAGCACTACCGAATAAATCAGACCAGCAGGGCACCGCCCGCCGCGTGCAGGTACAGCAAGGTGACTTCGAGCTGGTAGCCTAGTGCAATGCTTGATTTAGAATGCTCACGTGCGGAGGGGGCGCACTGGGACTGTGAATGTCCCGTAATCACCGAATGAAAACCTCAGAAATTGATTTAATGATGGCAGTGTATTATGAGCAAAATTAGCTTCTCGAAAGCAGACACACATAGGGCCTGTCCGCAGAAATACGGCTACCGCTACATTGAAGGTCTGGTACCTGATGATGCGAACGTTGCAGAGTGTGAACGCATTTTCGGCCTGTTCTGGCACGCACTGATGGCCGCTGACTCCATCGAGCGGGGCGTAGCGGCTGGTACCCTGAAACTAGCCCCTACCGCGTTGCAGACCCTCGGAGACGGTATGTGTGAGATACCGACCGGGGAGACTTACGACAGCGGCAGTACGAGTACTACACGAACCTAGTTGAGCGCGTGGCGGATGCTGACGCTTACACACGCACGCTTCCGGAGGAACACGCGGCTGAGTTCGTTGGCAGGTTGAGCCGGTACGCTCAGCGAGCGCGTGAGGTACACCTACAACCGCCGGCAGGAAATGTACGCAGAGGTGCATGAGACAGAGCACCCTATCGCGGTAGAAATGCCGGTAAGCCGCAGCGGTACCTATCGAAGACCGCTAGAGTTCAGGGCTACATAGATGAGGCTCTACCTCGATACGGTGCGAGACGTTGTGCCGTGCGAGACCACAAAACCCACAAGAGCTTGTCTCAGGTATCCACAGTAGATACGTTCTTTTGAGTCACAGCTCCACCTCTACGCATGGGCCGCCGCTCCACAGCTCCACGAATGGGGATATTCAGACCCCTGCAATGATTCAGTACGCACGGGTGCGCATGACGGCACCGAAAAGAACCAAAAATCACGCTCACGGGAACGCTGTCTAAGTCTGTCTCAGACTATGACCTGCACACCTATCTTGAATGGGTAGGGGAGGGCCGCCCCTTCGAGGGCCGTAAAAAGGACGGCTCAGGCGCAGGTATCTACACCGCAGAACCCACCGTTATTGAGCGCCTAGAGTCACCAGCTGAGCGTGAAAAGTGGTTCATGCGGGCGACCGTGCCAGTCTCAGCGCTACGGTCATTGAGCACCTACGCGGGCTGAAATACCAATGAGGATATTGGGCGCACTGGAACAGCGCTGGCCTGACGGTCTGGCGTGGTCGTAACTTTTCCCGTGCGTGCCAGTGGTGCCCCTTCGCTGAGCTGTGTAGACCAGCCTTACAGGCGGTTCAGTCGGGGAGTTCGATCACCACCTGTGCGGCCTTAATGTGAAAAACACCACAGCAAAATAGACGTAATTTATATAGATAAGTAATTACTTTATGGTATAGTAATTACATAAGGATTTAGTAGAGAAAGGATGGGCATGTCCTGAACATTACCGGCCCTAAAAACCGGTTGATACGTCCAAATCCCGCATGAAGGTTCTGATTTTACGGGGAACCGTTCTGAGTAAAAACCCGCCTGGCCTCACTATCGCAGACCAAGGCGCACTCTCTTCCTGGATTTTTGTGGGTGAGCACGGCACCGCATCCTTCGCAGGCGCGCCCTACGCAAAAGAACATCGACGTGTGCAGGTGGACACCGTGGAAGCGCTGGATAAAGTGTACTATCACCTGAATCAGGTAGCACGATTACGATGCGCTGGTGGTGGACTCCCTGACGGCTGTGCAGAACTACGCTGAGAGGTTCGCGCAGGGTTTTCAGGAAACCTCAATCAAAGGAAATCTCACGCGACACCCAAACGCAGAGTTCGTTCCAGGTGTGTGTAAGTCGAACATGGTTATGACTGAGTAGCTAAGTTCTTCTCGGACTTGGCAAGTCCTTCCAATATTCGCCCTATCGACGTGGTGTTTATCGCCCACGCAACGGCAAAGACTAACCAGCATCTCCAATGAGGTTGAGCGCACTATCGCGGTGCGGTCCGGTGCACGTGCAGGTATCTTGGCCTCTATGGATTACCGTGCTCTTCACTGAGGTTATCCCTAATATGGAGGAGACGGAAGTAGACCCGTCTACAGCATTGTGCGGTTCGAGCACACCCCGTATGTCTGAGCTCGGGTACCTCAAGACAAGCCTCAGCCAGGGTGCTGATTCTCGGGCTGAAAAGCCCGCTGTCGCTACGAAGCTGGGAGGGAGCGTTGGGTATTATCTCAAAGACCAATACCGCTAAGAACATAAGTAAAAAGCAAAAGCATAGCAAAAAGCATAAAAGTTACACAGTAAATTCCACTAAAGCTATCTGAATAGAAGTATATAATCGTGAGCCAAAGCACATCCTGGATTTTTCTAATTACGCAGAGCAGCAGACCTCCGAAGGTATCCAGGCGGAGTAGTACCTCGCGCATCACTAAGGCCGTGGACTCTGAGGTCCAAGAACGGGAACACCTACATTCTGCTGAATATGCAGGTTATCGAAGCTAAGAGCACGTGGAAAGCAAGTCGTTCTGGTAGACCGCTTACGACTCTCTCTCAGATAACGCCTTGTTTCGCATGGCTAATTTCCTCCCTGCTATCGGTATTCCGGTAGATAAGAGGGTAGCCTTTGACTCGAAGCAGTTTATCGGCAAGAAGGTTGTCGCTATCATTGATATGGAAGAGTACCAGGGGACAGCCCCGCCCGGCTGTGAAGCGCTACGCGCCCGTATCTACCTGGGAGGGTAGGTGCCCGCTGCCCGGCTACTACGCCGCCGCGAGTGACCTTGAGGAGGAAGCGGAGGAGGTGAGACACCGTTGCTGACACGAGTACTGATAGCGATGCTGCGAATCCGTTCCGGCTGATGGCGCAGTTTTCTACGGATGATACTGTAGACGCTGAGAACGGCTCCATCGACGTAGACTGAACGAGCTGTGCATGAGCGGGCGCGGCGTAGCCAATGAAGCCGCGCTTGTGAAGCAGATTCAAAACAGAATCAAGAAGAGTTCCCCACTGCCTGGGTTTGTGAAGGTGGTGGGGGATCCTATCAGGTATCAGGTATCCTGACCTGATGGTTCTGCACGAAGGCCGCATGTACGCCTTCGGTGAGCACCAGAAAATCCGTGAGTCTGAGGAACGCGCGAGCGCGGGCAAGCGAAAGTCAGTTACGTACTCTAGAGAAAATACGGAAAGCGGGCGGCGTAGCTGCTGTCCCTATCTTCGGAGAAGTGCCATATATATGGAGGTAGGAGAAATTCGTTGGCTTTCATCTATCTATCTCTTTTGAAGTGTGTTTGGCGAGACCCCCACCATGTAAAGGTGTTTTATCACATCATGTATCCTGAAATGATGCACCAATATATGTAATTAGCCAGTACAATATGGTATACTGATTACATAAGCACAAAGCTATAAGCACTACGAAGAGAGAAAGCCATGAGTGTCACTCACAGCATCCCGCTGGGGGAGTAGAGTTATCTCAACACCACTAGACGGGTTCTATGTCACGAGAGATGCACTGCATCGGCGGGCCGACGAATCAGACCTACACCGGCGCGAAACACTGGTAACCCTGAGTGCACCCAGGCGGGTTCCCTAGACTATCGGTGCACAGAGTGTCCTAAGCCAGATGCACAGCCATGACTGACTGATAAGAAGGCTCGTGGCGGGTGCGATACACACTCACGCTGTTCACCGCTGGCTGAAGGCGCGCGGCAGGGTCACTGAGACGCCACTGGCTGCTATCCGAAAATGAAGTTGATTATCGAGGCCACCACGCTCAGCGATCACTACATCTAAAGGAGAAAGAAAGATATGACTAATGCAAGGGCCCGCGCACTGCGGCTAAAGCTGCACACCGGTACGCATGTTCATGCGCCGCCCTATCGTGGACGTGGTGCTGAGCCTGGCGCGAAAATGCCAGCGCGAGCGCATGACGCGACGACGGGCGCAGACCTCGGCCCTATTCGGCGCCACTCCAGGCAATGGTTATCGCGCCGGAGGCGTGCACTGGTACCGACCGGCGTGAAAGGGTGCGTATTCCCAGCGGGTATGTCGGTGCGTGTGCCCCCGCTCGCGGAGCTTGCCAACGCTCAGTGACGGTACTCAACGCGCCGGGCGGTATCGACGCGGGCTATACCGGTGAAATCATGGTGAACCTGGTGAACCAAGGCGACACCAATGGTACGGTTACAGACGAGCATGCGTATTGCCCAGCTGGTGCCTTGCGCCCGTGCTGCGGTCTTCCATTCGGTGGATACGCTGGCGCCAGACTCCGCGCAACCTACGGGCGTGGGAGCACGGGCGTATGATTATCTACATGTACGGGAATTTCGTAGCCTACAGCACCTGTGTACACCGGTACTCAAGCGGCTGTGAGGCGGTCTTTGCTCCGCCTTGCATGCCGGCTGTTGCAGGTGTGAGCCTGAAACTATCCTCCCAGACCGTCAGGGTGGCCTCAGCCCGCCGTTCAGCCGTCAGAGGCCACCCTAGCGACTCAGGTTATGGAATACGTGACGGAGAAAACCCCCAGTGTTGGGGGTTTTCGTACCCTGATTTGTAGAGGCCGTTATCCTGTATGCTTTTGGAGGAGGAGCCAAAGAGGTAGCTCTCCGCTTTCTGTCGATCACTAGCCCTACGAAAGAGGTAGGGGAGACAGTGGCGTGAATGCGGTCAAGAAATTGGGAGAAACTACTCTGAGGTCCATTCCTTTCAAAAAGGCAGACACAGCGAGAACCTTACACAGGGAGCAGTTTTGTATGTCCTAAATCACTAAAAATGTGGTTTTAATTACAAAATCGTCTGTAAATAGGTGTGGACTGTAAATGTGCCCAAAAGTACACAATGATGTTACAAAACACACTATGGAAAAGGTGGTAAAGATTGATTGGACACATGTCTCACGTACCGCAAGCTTTGGCATGGAGCCTAAAGCTTATCGACATGTTGCGTATCAGATAAGGACGGTAGAAGCTTCACCTACTTTCAGACCAGTGATGTGGTTCACGCTGGCGTACGTTTTAGCGAGGTTATGCGCATCCTGCACCACTACCCGGTAGAAATCTATGACCGTCACCCTGTCGGTAATACCTCAGAACTGCTGTTCGTGGTTTCTAAATTAAGCTATTCCCCGTAAGTTACCGACTTCACCGGAGGAAGTGGGCATCAGCATTCAGTCAGCGCATGAATGTTGTACAGCATCGTTGGAATAAGTGGGAAAAGCGCCCACTGCGTGAGGTCATATACCCATAGAAGGCGACGTATGGGGAATTACTCAGGAGCTTGAGGAGATTAAATAATGACTGAGAACATCTGTTGGCGGTTCGCTTTGTGGGTTATCGCAAGAAGATGCCAGAGAGTATCTACGCATCTGACGAGTTCGGGGAACCGTTCCGAGCGATTGGTCGATAGCAAAGTCACCTAACAAAATTCAGTGACCGGCTGGGAGCTTTCAGACATCTGAGAGACATGTCAGAAACGCGTGATATTATTCACTCTCACCGGGATGACGTGCCCTGGGACTCGCTGAATGGTAGCTTGGTACGCGGTGTTACCGAACTGATGACAGTGCCCGGGTACCAGGTTGGTTAATGCGGAGTGACGGTATAGGGTACAGGCACGTAGACCCTACAGCGGGGTTCACGCCCGTGCAGGGGTGTGAGTGGCGAGATTGGCCGCCTGACTGTGGTAGCTCCACTGGTCTAGGAGGTTGTACCATGACGCAGAACCCGTAATGTTTCGTGGTGGTGCGCGCGCTGAAAGCGGGTCAAAGATAACTCAGGGACTGCGGGCGTCACCAAATACCGGCTGAAGAAAGTTCAGGTGAAACGGATGTACCGCCTCTCTCAGACGGTAGAGGACGGTTTACGCAAATGCACGTAGACGGCGGGCTTATCGGCGGGCCAGGCACTGCGAGATGGTGCTCGGCGACCTGCAAATAGAAATCGGCAAGGAAGCTGAGCACGGCGGTACTGCTGAGGGTACGCGACCGGTCGGGTGTTGTGGGCCTGTCCATCATCGCCGATTCGTTGATAAAGGGCAGTTCACGCGTCGATGATGCGTTGGTGGCGCGTGCGACCATAGACCAGGCGTTATCAGCGCTGGGAGCTGTCGTACATGATGCTTTCCTCAAGAACGTGAAAGCCGCGTCACTATCCACGGGAACGCGACGACGCCCTGCATTTAGAGAACCTAGACATACCCGGCTATTGGTCATCGACCGGCCGGGGCGGGTACTTTCAGCTCCCACACACTCGGCGCGGGTACCCTAGGTGGGTAGCTATCGGCTTTGCGCGGTGAGAAGGTGCAGTCAATTTTTCATACCTATCCGTGGGGTTGAGGATATTTGCGAGTGTCTGGAGAAGTACCAACCGGAACACCCTAAGTGACACGCAGTTGGAGAGAACATTGCCTTTGTCCATAGCCTGACCCTACCAGAGAAGCGGTAATATAAATCACAGTGTACCATGTTGTTTGCAAAGTAAACGAGACATGGTACACTATATCATACTGAAACACCTTATACACACCAAATTCTTGAGAGATGAAAATGTTGAAAGGCGGTAGGTTTCCGTAGAGGTAAGCCTCGATAAAGGTCAGTACCGGCGTACACATGTCTGCGGGTGTTCACTACGATTCCGGTATTTCCAGACTGCTTCACCGCCCGCAAAGGTTCTGTTCCCCGAAGGGCCTGGCGCGCTTGACGCTCTAGATAACATCGAAGTCTGAAGACCATCCGTGAAGATATTAGGGTACCTGGATGAGCACGTAAAGTGTTAGAGACCTTCAAGCACCAACGAGAGCTACCGATTGAGGGTTTTAAGGTTTGATAAGTTCCGGACTGCGGAGACGGTACCACCTTCCTGAGTCTACTTGGAAGGAATGCTTCCAGCGAGAGTTAATAACAGGAAGTTCACTCAGCAATCAGCGGGTAAACCGCCCGCCCCCTATACACACTACGAAAGAGATACGCAGAGTGACTTACCCAAGATGCCCGCCGCGTTCACGTGGTGGCTGGTGATCTGCAATTCTGGCGGTTGCAGGTGCGACCGCGTCCCGTACTCTGGCGTTCTCGGTAGATAGCCCCATAGAGCAGTTGCTATGGGTGGTGGTCACCGGGGGCATGTGCTCACTGAGTGGGGGTGGGGTTCACTGCTGTACAGAATATTTGGGAGAAGGCAGAGCCAGGCAACATCAAAATGGGGAAGCCACAGAGGAAATTCTCAGGAGGGTGTCACTCTCTGCCAGGCGGCTCACGAAAGCACAAACCAGAGTCGCGTTACTCGGTCTGCACTTTCGGGCACTCCGGCACCTGTGCGGGTGTGGTACGCATTCGACAAGGGTAGCCTGGTATTGTTGCTAAGACCGGACGTGCGGCATTCATAAAAATTGCCAGGGGCTTCTATCTCGCACCGGAGGAGGTAAGAAGGCGCTAAGAAATGAGCTGGATTACGTAAGCTCGAAGTACCGCTCTGGTGCCCGAATTTCATGAGGTCTACTCCGGAGAACCCTGAGGGCATGTGGGCTGCGTTTAGCTATGACGATGCGGTATTTTGGGCACTCCTATGCCAGAAGGGCACTGCGTGCTGGTGAATATGCTCGGAAGCCAGTTTGCTAATATCACGACCAGATGGGCATGCTGAATTCCAGATAGAGAAAGACCTGCGGGCCGCTTAACATGAGTTTTACATGTCCGAGCTTACCTTCGACGCCACGAGTGTACGAGCCCAATCGACATGGCAGAGCGCCGGGCGGGGTTATCTGCGCCAGCCGACCCTCAGAGGGACTACCTGGCGCGCCAGGTTGTGGGCTGGAGGAACCTACCTCTACTGACCGCAGTCATCACGGGAAGCCACACCGCCCACTTGCGTTCATTCGTTTGCAGAATCGCTGCGTGCTTTGTGCCAGCGATTTGAGCTTGCTAAGCAAATCACTAGAAGAGACTGCCCAGCATCATATCAGGTGTCCCGCCTGACGGATGGGTGATTACCAGGTTCTCAAACCCGCTCTGGTTACATCAAGGCAGTAGAGAACATGGCAGAACTTGTGATGCGTTTCACCTAAAATAAATAGTACCAAAGTACACTACCATCTGCCTACTGCAGACATAACCAAGGGTTATACACAATGAGAAGACACCTGCACACAATCCTGCGATAGCGGCAGCCCGGCTGGAAGGCAGGTAATCGAGTTCGACTCTCCGGCCGGGCACGGCCGAAAGGAGTTCTACACACTCAAGAGAGAAGATATGAGGAAATGCTACTAGACATCATCCACGCAGATTGCACTCTTTATCTGCGGGGTTTGCCTCTACACCCTGGCAAAATGCAGGCCAGCACACGGCGCTATCGTCTTCGGGGCCTGGATACTGGCGGCAATCAGCGGAGCATGGCGGTCATTGAAATAGCCGCATGGGAACGGGTGGCTGAGGTGACGAAAAGCAGTCCTGCCCTGGCGCTCATGGCGGTCATATGGGCAGCCTATTCGGGGCGACGGCATGACCCTACCTGCGTGAGACCTTCGTAGTGAAGCTGGAAGACACACGGGATGGTGCTGGTAGCCGGTGCGGATAATCAGCATCCCAAGCCCTACAGCTGGTAGCGAAGCAGAAAGAAAAAGTAATCACGCAGGTGTCAGCCGGGCGGTTTCACGGGGTTCGAGGTCCCCCGCTGGACGACGCACCAGGTGCACGCGGAAACCAAGTATAAGGAGGGTGCCTAAATGGCTGCATTTCGGGAGAATCTGAAAATTTCACCGCTTACCAAGAAGGTAGTGGAGCGGCACAGAAAGCAACCGGCCAGCCCATAACAATATCGAGAATCCCGAAGACCCTGAAAGAAATCAGGGGTGGCCCAGCGTAGCTACTAGAGATCTAAAGAAAGTGCACGCGGAACCTTGCGTGGGAGAAGAGGCGGACCATGCCGGTTGAGTGCCAATCCTGCTGTATAAGCACCCTGAGGATGCTCAGAGGACAGGTTAAAGCAGGGGTTTGCTGTCGCGGTACGCGAGGGAATCGGTGCCCGCTCACACCGGCGCACTGGAAGGAAGCTAGACACCATGCTTTCGGAGCGCCTGACCTGCACCTACCACCACGATTAAGAGACAGAGAAATGAAAGACCCGCAAGTCGTCGCCTCTGCTACGAGATGCCCAGAGCGACCAAGACACTGTACACAAAACCGTTGGCGACGGGGAGCGGCTAGACGCCATGTGTTATGCGGCACTGAAACGCGTGCGACCACTCCAAAACGATATAGATATGGCCTATGGTCGGTGATTTTGGTTGAGGCCGACGCAAGAGACAGACCTATATGCGCTGCCAGGTCATCTGGGAGACCATGAATGAGGGCATGAACCTAGAAGATAATCCGGGCGGTAGCTAAAGAGCCGCTATGGATGGGAGTTCTTGGCCGAATGCCAGAGTTGAGGACGACAGGCGCACTGCCTGCATCTGCCCGGTGTCTCGCTTTACGGCGGCGTTGGCTACGAGCGCGGGTACGTGGTGGCGATGGGGAAGAGTCGCGGCGCGTTGGACGTGTTGAATACCTGGCAGGTGGCCGATGTTGTTGAAATCTGTGCGGACTGGTGGCAACGGAAATGCACCAGTTAGAAAGCGCGTGGCTGGGGGAACTCGGCTACTCCGGACATCACCGACTGCGGACGTTACCGGCGGGTGGTGGAAGGCGATTACCCTGGTGCGCAGTGAGAGGACTTTACCGGGTGGGAGGCACCGGGCCGGGAGACCCGGAACTATTATCCGGGTGCCAGAACACTCGGGGAGACCTTTACGAGACTGCCGATAAGGCAGTATGGCCAATGCACAACTCGTATCAGAAAGGTAATGGGTGCAAATGATACTATACATTCTAAAATGGAAATGCCTAGCCTATGTGTTCGCCACATCTGTTGTGGCTATGGTGCTAGCTCTCTTCTATTGGATGATACCGGCGGGCATATGGGACATGGGAAGCCTAAAACCTGCTACTTATAGTTTTCTGCCAGGTAACGGGCGTTGTAGCCGCCGCGACCCGTACTGACCGACATTAGGCTTCTTCGCGCTGAACGGCTGTGTAGATGACATCGCCCAGGGGAGATGTAGATGCTGACACATCTGGAACTCATGGCCGTGGGTGCAGAAAGGCGACCCGGCGTTTTACAATCGCAAGCTGGCCGGTCTGGATTTGGGTGTATCGGCTGCAGACCTGTGGGATTCGCGTACCCACCAATTCAAGGAGAATGCGAAAACGGTACGCCCTATCAGCGTATGACATCCGCGTATTGCGGAGCTGTCAGGAACGCGCTCGGTGGCAAGAAAGTGGCGGCTACGTAAGCGCGGCGCACGGCGCAGGTACTCTGGTGACGCTGCGCGGTACTCCACCGGGTACTGGCCGACCTGCTGAGGGTGGGCGACGACCGGGCAGAGATCCCTAGCCGCCGAAGATCAAAAGGCAAAGCCTGGGCGTGAATTTCGCTGCTACGCGCGGCGGCGCGCGGTGGCTTCAGCATGAACCACCACACCACCACCACCACACCACCACACAAGAGATGCTGAAGAGGTAAAGAAAATGTGGAGCCTACAGGAAGTAATCTGACCGGGTAAAAGAGTCCGAAAAGTACAAGGCTGTTCGAACTTGTACCGCGACGTTGAGCCAGAGCCGGGGGTTGCGGGGAATGGAAGCCCTCTACGTGAAAATCCTGGGCCGGTGCGTCGCCACCGTGGAAGTCCGCGGAGACTCAGAACCGTTCTCATGCACACTGCATTGGGGGAGCAATTACGAAGTTTTCACGCGCGGAGTTCGTAAAGATGTATTCGCTACAATCCCAATATTCGGGAATATGCTGGCGTACCCTGGGAAGAGAACCTATACAACAGCACTCTGGATAAGGCTGTTGAGGTAGTTGGAACAGTCTTTCGGGAAATCTTGAGAAGGACGGTATCGGGGATAGCACAGTACCATTACGAAAGTACGGGGAGACTCACGCGAGGAGACGATGCTAATCTACCGTGTAATGGTGACGGGGGACGGGATACCAACGTAGTGCTGGCTCCATGCTTCCGACGCGCGCGGTGTTGAGTGGCTGAGTAATCAAAATGTCCGTGTAGGGTTGGGAGTGTATTTCCCCGTGACTCTGCAGACTTTTTAACGGGCGTGCATGTAGCCTGGAATGATACGACGGAGATGAGCAGGACTGCACACACCTTAAGGGGCGCACGCCGTGGCGTACCTGCCTCGCCTTACTCGCTCGGGAGAAAATCTAAAGGGTAAATATCAATCACGGCGGGCATAGGTCGAGTAAAAGGTACAACCCCTCAATGTGTGACGCTGGTCAGTGTACGCTTGGCGGTGCCATTGTGGATAACGTCTTTACAGTTACGGAAGGGTACCGCCGGTTGTTAAAGCAACACCACGCTCAAGAACCTGGTGTATACCCACGCGCCCACGTACGCGGAATATCGGTTACGACGCGGTTCCGCTTGGAGCGGCGGCTTTGTCAATCACGGCGGAACGTGAGGATGAGGACGGCAACGTGAGTATTAGACGTACTGAACTCTCGTTTTAACACAGAGGATACGCGGTACATCACAATGGGGCCGGTAGGCTCTGAGAACAGTTACTCTAACCGCCGTTCTCGCAAATGACGAGGGTTATTTACGTGACGCATGTTTGCTGAAGGTGCCGCTGAGGGACTTTAAAGAAGCCGTGGAAAGGAACACGCAGGCATGAGAAGATTCTCAGTTCTACAAAAGATGCCTGGCGATTATCGAGAGTCATCAAAGGCACGATTCCCTACCGGGCGCGAACACACGATGGCGACAGCTAACAGGTGAGCGGCTACACGCAAAACAATTGACAAAAGTAACTACACCAAAGTGTGAGACTGAATACATGCCAAAACACTAAGGAGACAAAATGATACATAGGATTGATTTAGAAGAACCGGAATTGCCTACCTTCTGTACAAAATAGCGGTGAGGCATAGGGCGCTGAACCGCTTAAACAGCAGAGACCTGGCAAATGCCGTTTGCCGTAGCCTACGTGAAAGGCAGGGAGGGTCGGCGAGATGCTATCTGCTCACGGGCTCCAGGTAAGACCGCTTGCAGAAGATCTACGGCGACAAGCCGCACGATACGCACCACGCAAGAAGAAAGAACAACACTACTCGAGGAGAATAGAAATGACAGCAGAAAGAAGCCTCTGAAAATCTACAAGACCTACTACGCCAGCGAACGCTACGGCATCGAAGACACGGCCCGGCGGTGAAAGCTTGTCAAAACGGCGCTCCGCGCTTTCGGCACAAATACCCCTGCTGCTGCGCGGCACCTGAAGATTTACACCCACCGTGGGCGCTGGTGCAAAAGACGCACCGTGGACTGGCATCCCAAATGCCAGTCAGTTCTTACCACTCGGGGCGTGGAAGTAATGCCGCCAGCAACCACACCGAAATCGCCGCCCAGGCCGGGTCGATAAGCTGACGGTATGTGCTTCGAGACTGACGACTGCCACCGCACCGCCTTCGCCGACTGGTGGGAGGAGCATGCGGGTGAAGTCATTGAAAATCCGCAAAACCCCGTTCGCCGTGCGTCCACGGTTGCGGCACCGCGAAGACATTGTAGAATGTGATTACATTCTTGACGGCGACCGTGAATACCCAGCTGTCGAGGATGCTACCCGGTGATGACCAGCATAGGCGGCTAGGCCCGCGAGTCACATGCCTCACAGCCTGTGAGATGGCGTGTGCAAAGCCCGTCCACCGGTCAATATCGAAGGGCCCGCCACCTGGTGCGGCTACTCCTACCCACAAACTAAGGAGGAACAAAGTATGACCGTGACGGACTGCAGCCTACTCCCGACCCCGCGTACTCCGGGGCGGTGGCGACGAGAGACCGGGGCCGTGTGCCGCCATGAGACACAAAGCACACGGCGACAGGTACACGTGATTTTCGCCCACAGCCACGAATAGAAATGCAGAAAATCTGGAAAATCCCCACCGCAAAGCTCGACGCGGTCCGTCATCTCCAGCACCAGCGAGACCTGGTGCACCACCCACTATCGGAATGGCTGCGGGCGGCTTTTACGCACGGACGCAGCGCAAGCCGTCAAAGACCGCACTGAAATTGAAGACATGCGGGCGGACGGCTCTACCCACCTACTGGAAAACTCGGGCCGACTTCACATGGATAAGCCAGACGACGCAGGAACTATGCGGTGAATGGGCCGCCACCACCTTCGACGCACTAGAGGGCGCGCTCGGCGACCTACGCGCGGCAGACAAAGTCACAGCCACGGCGACACCCGCCCCTTCGACGTAGCGGCACACCTCATCACGTCAGCAGAGACACTCTTTACTATCTGTTAGTAGCCGCCACCGTACTTAACGACGCACGGCACAAAACCGTGTTAATGGGCGAAAATACAGAGCGCGCACAACCAGCCAATGGGTAGAAGCCGTCATCGAGCCCCCACACTCGCTAATCCTGCCACACGCGAGGCGACCGGGTGCCAGCAGAACTGCCTCGGCCCAGTGGCGGCGGCAGTAGAAGAGAAACAAAAGACAATCCGGGCAATACTCACCTGCACGCGACGGGGCGGCCCTCTCTTCGCCGGCATTCACCAAGCTTACCACGAACGAGACGCGGTGGGTCTGATACAAAGCTACCACCGGAAACTGGACACCCACCGGGAACGAAAAATCGAGAAATACGGCACGCTGACGCAGACGCCAATCCGTGGCATTCGCATAAGTCGTAATGCATAGGTACACGCCCTAGACCACCGGCGACCTCTTCGTTTTTCGCAGACGACCATATCGTGAGTCATCAATTTCTACTACCAGTTCTGTGCAGTGCAGGCGACGCCTACGCCCAAAGCCACCGAGTCCTGCCGTATGCACGCTGAAAAATACACCTACGGCGCGTTCTACCACCAGCCTCAACCTCACAAAATGGTGTCACCATACTTAGCTGCCTCAAGCCGTTATGCCGTCATGGCCTCCACCCCAAAATCACGCATCTGCACGGAAGCCTGCACAAAGGGATGCACGCACCACAAACGGGACACGCCACCCAGAAGCAAAGCAGATGCGGGAGTCGTGGAATTTGAACACAGGCACAAAGAAAAGACTGGCACATTCGGGCTCAACTACACCTACGACTGGGACGCTGCAAATTCGAAAGGCAAAACACAAGAACTGTATGGGTGAAGTACGCTAAATCACGCGGTGAGGTGTACACAAAACACTCCAAAATGAACAGCACCAACAAAAAGTCAAGTGGGCGGCGTCGCCAGGCCAGCGAAATGAACTAGACTAAAGAACGGGCGAACTGGAGAGCACCAATCATGCTTACGCTCAAAACACACAAAAGACTTACCTCAAACTCCGTCCACGTAGACGCAGCTAACGTGATGCACGGCACAATGCAAGTGCGACGCATCAGTATTCGACACCTCAAAACACAGAGGTGAACGCACCATGCCACAGCGCAATTCGACGCGCACTGGTGCGGAACATCCAAAGCGGACGGCGAACTACGATCACTCACTCGTCCCGCAACCAGACGGGCAAACGGCAAAATCCGCATAATATCAGGTCCTACAGGTACGCGCCATACCACAAGGCGGCTGACAGAAGGCCACCGTGCATCGTAGAAGCAGCACCACCCTAACCACAGCACAAATCCGAGCACGGCAACTCGCACACAACCAAATCCACAGACCAGCGACCCAAACTACTCGCCCAGCTACTCGTGAAAATCGACGACGTAGTAAAGACTCACCAACACCGGCTTCACTGACACAGAACTAGAAGAACTCACCCAAACTCCAGTGCACTCGGTAGAAACACTCAGCACCGATTTAGAGGTACTATGACCCTACCACACTAGACACGCTGATGGTGCAAGTGACACCAGACACCAAAAAGCATAGAAACCCTCCAAGACAGGTGTTCACGCGCAGTGAACCCCCACGAAGCGCTATCAAACAGCATCAAAGGCGCATAAAAGACGCGGGGATTGTCCGGATGACTGACCATGGCACCAGTGTCACAAGAGAGCTATGACACTTGTTCTTCTGCGACACTACTTGAAAGAGTACCAACAAGCTCAGGTAAAGAACTTCAGGTAGCACTGGCTATGCCGCAGCAGCAGTGAAAATACGGGATAGACCTCTGAAAACAGCAGCTTGCGACGCAAGGGAACAAAATAATGACTGGCACTAGCAACACCACTGAGAAAGGCCCAACTCGAAGAAGCCATACGAGACATCCGCGACCCCAAACCACAACGGAGAAATTGGGCCAGCGAACGCTGACGACCTTAAAACCCTGCACGAAGTGAAAATGCAGGAAACCCTCGAAGAACACATCGCTTGCGGCTCGCAGAACAACAAAGTGCACCCGCGAAACCTACCTCTGTATGGGACAAACTACCGGTGAGTCACGGAAATGTTCGAGCTTCGTAAGTGGGGACACAGGCTCCCGAAGCATCCAAGTAGTACACTGCGCCCTGTTAGAAAAATACAGCAGGCCAAAGACCGCCAAGCACAAGGCGAAGAAGTAGTAGTGGTACCATCAAAACCACCCACACCCGCCACTAGCCAAATGGGCAAGAAAGCTTTTCGCAGGCTGGCAAAAACGCGGCCAAGCCTGGGACGCAGGGTCCGACCGGCTCACCCAAATCTGGCACCTAGATAGCTGACGCAACGCCATCAAACGACAAGCGGGCGCGTCCTACTGCTCATCGACAAAGCCACCAGGGCCGCCGCCAGCCTGCTAAACCTGCAGCACTCAAGCCACAGCAGACTACCTACCTTCCTCAAAGTAGCCGCCGACATAGAGCAAGCCATCTGCACGGGGTGGGCGCCGGGCGAGTCATCGACGCTAACATTACGGCGACCGCACACTACAGCCCACACTACGAACATCACTTGCCGCTATAGATACCAGCGACCCACACCCACAAGCAGCAGCAGCCCTACGGTTTACGAAGCCTCCAAGCTGAGATAGCACAGCGGTTAGATGCGGGAGGCCGCTCGGCGCGCAGTCGGCCCTCGACGACAGCCACACCTCAGCGCCTCCACCGCGAGGCGCCCTACATGACAAGCGCAAGATGGGGAGACCCTAACTATCGTGCCCGCTAAACGAAAGCACCGCAACCGCCGCCACCGCAGCCAGGAACACCGCGCAGCAGAGGCTGGCACCGGCGCGCGCACCGCCACCATGAGCGTTTAGCAGCTCAAGCCAAGCCCACGCACTCGTACGGTATTACCTCCAGAAGCGGACACACTGCCCCCTGTACAGAGCCACAGTGCGCGGGCTACCGCGACGCCATCACCTGGCGGCACGACCCAAAACTACACGCCAGCAAGAAACACCACTAGAAGAAATGAAACTGCTGAACCCCCGATACCCGCGAGCGCCCACATCACTACCTATCCGAACATTACAAGCCATCGCCCGGCGCGCATGAAACGGGGCAAACCATACTCACCATCTCCATGCCCCCACGCTCGACAAAACATGGACAACCAGCAGGAAGCACTCGTCGTTTACGAGCACCCAGACTGGAAAATAGGTCTGATGGCCACTCACTGAACTGGCGACCAGCTGGGGCCGCAGGCATCCGCCGCCGAATGAAGAACACGGCGGCACCCGGGTAACAGCTATTCCCTTCCGGGTAGCACCAGACGCGGGGCCGTGTCACCGCCTGAAACCACAGCGGCGGGTCACCCTTAATCACTGACCAATCGCTCACCGGCGCGGGTTCAAAGTGCTCATCGCTGATGACGTGGTAAAAGACTACGCCGCCGCCCACTCGGAGGACGCAAGGAACGCACTATGAATGGTGGAACACTAACCGCCTC